>Ga0310697_10001599_pt1 | contig 25914 bp, 21 predicted proteins | sample 172DNAGHGlowgp2_FD_203883 | JGI IMG/M metagenome (GOLD analysis project Ga0310697, IMG submission 203883) | Sheep rumen microbial communities from Palmerston North, Manawatu-Wanganui, New Zealand - 1728 DNA GHGlow gp2 (v2) (version 2) | ecosystem: Host-associated > Mammals > Digestive system >...
ACTGTCAACAAAAATCATTGCCATGTGCAACAATGTCCTGCGTTATGACTCCTCTGGCGTGGTGGTGAAAGCTTCTCCAAAGAGTGTACTCCTGACCTATTCCCCGTTATACAAGGACAAAGCAATGGGCGAGTTGTTTGCAAAAACCGGCCTTGACCCTAATGAGGGCGCATCGGAAAAACGGGACAAACCCCGTCTCACACCCCGCCACCAATCGAGGGAGAAATCAGAGAAGCTTATATTGAATTTCATCTCCGAACATCCAGGCTGCTCGGCTGCGGAAATCAAGAAGAACAGGAGCCTTTCCCAATCCACCGTCAACCGCATCCTCGCCCAGCTCAAGGCCGACGGCCTCATCGAATACGTCGGCAGCAAGAAAACCGGCGGTTACCGGGTGAAAGAAGAGACGCGCAAAGAGAGCGCAAACGACGGGACACGTTAGAAATCCGTGCCCAACGAGAACATGAACATTCCCTTTTTGTTCTCTATGTGGAAATCTTCAACACCCCAGGCGTAGTCGAAGCGCAGGAAGTAACCAAGGATGGAGAAACGCGCCCCGATGCCGAAGCCGCCGACCCACGGATCCACCTGCCGTTTGACCTCCGCGTGGATGGGGCCGCTGTCGATGTAGCGGGTGTATAGGCAGTTGTCGGGCGAGTAGGGGGTGAATCCGGTCCAAGCTGTGCCAATGTCGCCAAATAGGTTGAGCTGCAACGAATTGAGAAGATTCCATGCCACTTTGTGTCCGGCAATCAACTGTACGATGGGCACCCGCAGCTCGCCGTTGAACACCAGGAACGAGGTGCCGTTGCGGATATTCTGCCGGAAACCGCGCATGTTGGTGGCCAGCGTCTGGTAGGCGTAGTTCTTGGTCAGATCCACCGAATTTTCGCTGTTGAACTTCGCGCCGATCCAGTTGTCCACGCCGCCCATGTAATAGACTAACCGCGCCGATCCGGTGTTGGTGCTGCCTGCCAAACGCAGCGCAAGGGTCATGTTACGGTAGAGCTTGAACGACCGCCGTGCGTCGAATCCGATGACGAACAGGTTAAGCTTCTCCCGCTCAATACGTTGCTCGTATTCGGCGAATAGTTTCAACTTGGTGCCGCGCCAGAGGTTCGTGTAAAGTTCCTTGGATGTGTCAAGAATGTATTCGAGCTTTGCACCCGCCCACAAATGCCGCGCATCGCCCGCCTGCAAGGTCTGGTCGTTCAATGCGGCCACCACGTTGGTCTCGTAACGGCCTGTGAGCGTCAGCCGCACGCTGTTGGTCTTGTTGAACGGGAACTTCAGCGTGTAGAACAGGCTGTTGGCGTTCTGTTTGTAAACGTAGCCGCCCACCTCGGAGCTGATGGACTGCCGGTAGAGCGTGATTTGCCTGTCTAACCGCTTCGACAAGTTCTCGTAGCTGAACATAAACTCGTAAGTTCTTAAATTCCAGCCTATTCTAAAACCACCCGTGATGCGGTAATCTTCAAACAGGTCGTTGATGCCCAACATGAAGAGCGCGTTGAAGCCGGTGTTGAGATAGACGGGTGACCGTCCACCCTCAAATTGCTGGTAAGTGGTGTTCAAGAAGCTGAAGTCGGCCTGCGTAATCACTTGATCAATAGAGTATTGCACTCTATAGGGCAAACCGACGGGGATTTGGAACTCATGCCCTGTCTTCGAGGAAGTATAGGTGGTATCCCCATCGAAGTCGTCCTTGTCGGATGCGGGGGCGTTTCGTCCGTCGGAGAGGGCAAAGCCATGCGTTTGCTCTCCGTCGGCCTCTTTGAGGCTGTCTTTGGCGGCTTGTTTCTCCTTAAGCATCGTGAGTTCCACCAAATTGCCCTGATGGAACTTGGACGGTGTGATTTCGGGGTGGTAAAGCGTGTGCAACTCGGTGAACCATATATGCTTTCCCTTGTCTTTCAGCGAGATGTCGGCTAAGGTGTTGGTGGCAGGATTGTAAGCCTGCTCCACAATGTTGTAGGCACGATCGGTGAGCGGGTGCGTAGTGGCGTAATACATATAGTGCACTGCCGTGTCAATCCGGCTGATGCTGCTGTCAAAAACGGCTTCGTAGCGGTTTACCACGCCGCCTTCATCACTCAAGAACAGAACCTTCTGTTTGTCAACGGCTTGTATGTCGAATTCGTCGGAAAAAGGCGAATCAGTCACACGCAACAACGCCGTGTCCTTGGTTTTGTAATTATAGACGAACAGGTTGTATTTGCGGTCGCGGGAGGCATCCATCATATTGTCTTTCAGTAGAATGGAGTCTACCGGACGGTTGGAGGCGAACACAATCTGCTGCGGGTTCATAAAGACGGGGTTGTAGTCGTCGTAGAAGTCGTTGGTGAGGTTTTGGAACGAGCGGGCCATAAAGCTGTACAGGAACAGGTCGGATTGGCCGTTTTTGAAGCCGGAGAAGAGCATCAGCTGCCCGTCGGGGGAGTACTGCCACGAGGTGATTTTCTCCACATCGACGAGCAGTTTCTTGCCCCACCGCTTCTTCTCCAAGTCGTAGGGCATGAAGAGGCAGTCGCCTTTGGATTCCAAGGTGAGGCCGAGGATTTCGCCGGAGGGATGCCAGGCGATGAGCGGGAAGGTGAGGTCGGGATTGTCCTCGGTTTTGGCATACTTGCTGAGGATACAGCGCGGGGATTTCCACTCGGGCCGCTTCAGCCACACACGCACCTGCCCGGCCTCGTTGGTGACGTAAGCGTACTTTTCGCCGTCGGGCGCGAAGCAGAAGCGGGCGTAATCGCGTTTGGGGTTGGGCTTTCGCAGGATTTCATCGCCGGCGGGCATGGTCTTGCTCATGTCGGGGTGGAACATGACCCTGTAATATTTGTACCATTGCGTCGCCAATGCCTTGAACGGGGTCATCGTGGCGCGGGCCATGCCGTTTTCGAGACTTTTGCCCGAGCGCGTGTAGTAGAGCGTCTTGGAAATGACCTCTTCGCCATAGACATCGACAAGGTATTTCCAGAACGAGTGGCCGGCGTATGTGGCATCCACGGGCGAAAGCTCCTCCAACCGCTTGTAACTGCCAGTGAGAATGCCGTTTTTGACGTGCGTTTCCACATCGTAGCTCCAATGTTCCCCGAAGTAGGAGGCTAACCCGCTGTAATACCACGCGGGCACGTGCATCAGGTAGTCGTAGGAGATATTGGAACTGACGGTCGCGCCCTGCACCACCCAGTGGGCATAGACGTTCATAATGCCGGCGCGAATCATCTTGTCCAAATGTGCGCGGTTGCCGTCAAAGTAGATGTAAATTTTTGTGCCATAGATGTTTGTTACACCGCCTTGGTTATAAAAATCCGCGTAGTCGTAGGCGAAGTTCGACTCACGGAAGTCCGACTGGGTGTTATAGACAATGATTTGCAGTTTCTTTTTGGAGGTGTAGTTGAGTAGTTTCTCAATTTCAGAGATGACTTCGGGGGCCTTGTAGAAGACATACTGCGCCAGTGCGCGGCCTGTAGGGTAGTAGTAGACATCGTACTGATCCGCCCGCAGGTATTGCCAGTTGAAATTCTGGTGTTGCACGCGGTTCTTCCCGAAGGTGAGCTGCGAACCGTTGTAGAATTGGGCGTGGGAGGTCAGGAACAGGCACAAGAACGCCATAACCGCCACGGTTTTTCGCAGCAGCGCATGGATGGGTCTTCTATGTTTGGTTCCTGTTTGCATATTGTTTCGTTTGTCCTTCTGTAGAGACGTGCCATGGCGCGTCTCTACAATGTGCCATGGCGCGTCTCTACAATGTGTCATGGCACGTCTCTACAATGCGATATTACGTTTCTACATTCTATACGGTTTCAAAATATCTTCTATAAACGCCCTCTTCGCCTTCAACAACGCCTCCGTCCTCGCCTCCATGAGCAACCGCAGATAAGGCTCCGTGTTTGACGGGCGGATATTGAACCACCAGTCGGGGAATTCCACGCGGTAGCCGTCGAAATCAAGGATCTTTTCGGGCTTTTCCTGCGCGATAGCCGTCTTCACCACCGCCTCCATCGCCTCCTTCTTCTCCTCGATGGTGAAGTTGATTTCGCCGGAATTGGCATAACGCCGGATTTGGCCGATCAATTGTGATACGGACACCCCTTTCTTCTTCATTTCGGCGAAAACGTGCAGAATCACTTGCGCGGCAATCATCGCGGAGTCGGAGTAGAAGAAATCGCGGAAATAGTAGTGACCGGCATATTCCCCGCCGAACGCGCCGTCTATCTCGCGTAGCTTCATAGCGGCGTATGCACGGCCTACCCGCCAGATGTACATCTCGCGTCCCATCTTCGCCAAGTATTCCGCCACCGACTTGGAGGTCCGGATATCCTGGAAGACAAGACCTTGGACGTTCTTCTCTTCGATGAAGTAATGCCCTAACACGGCAATCATCAGATCCGGGGGAATGAAATCGCCGTGCTCATCCACGAACATCACACGGTCGGCATCGCCATCGAAAACCACGCCGATGTCGGCCTTGGTTTCGCGCACTTTTTCCTGCAGCGCGACGATATTTTCCGGCTCCAACGGATTCGCCTCGTGGTTCGGGAAAGTGCCGTCCAAGGTGTCGAACAGGTAGAGGGGCTGGTCCCCGAAAATGTCTTTCACCAAAATGGAAGCCATGCCGTTGGAGCAGTCCATCACCAAGTTCAGGTTGTCAATATTATAATGATACTGCGACTGGAATTGCAGGTATTCCTCTTTGACCGGATAATCGACCACTTTGCCCTTCGGGGTGGTGATGACGATCTCCTCGTGGAGCACTTTCTGTTCCAGCTCGCCTAAACCAGTGTCAAAACCGACGGGCAGCGCATCCTTCCGGGAGACCTTTAACCCGTTGTATTCCTTGGGATTATGGGACGCGGTAATCATCACGGAAGCCTCGAATCCATGCTTGGCCGTGAAGTAATAGACCATCGGGGTGGTGGTGAGCCCCATGTCATACACGTCTGCGCCCGCGTCGGTGATTCCATTGGACAAGGCCTTGAACATATCTTCGGATGTCAGACGCATATCCCTGCCCACCAACACTTTATCAGCGTTCAGCAAGCCAGGCAAGAAGAACCCGAACTTGTAGATGGTCTCCAGATCGAAGTCTTTGCCGAAAATCCCACGAAAGTCGTATGCTTTAAATGCGCCCATAATACATCCAATTTAAGTCGGCAAAGATACACTTTTTTGACTTAAACCTGATAAAGCACAATCATTCGATAGCTTATATCTTAATGCAGTGGTGTCAGCGGATAGACGATGCTCACGATGAAGATGTTGGGGCGAGGATGATGGTGTTCATCAGCAGGCCGATACGAAGGAAATCGCTGAAGCGGTAGCCGCCGGGACCATAGACCAGCAAATGGGTGGGCGAACCGATAGGTGTGGCAAAGCTGGAACTGACGCTGATCATCAAGGCGACGAGGAAAGGAAGGGGCTCATAACCCAACTTCAATGCTGCCTCGAACATGATGGGGAAGAACATGGCTCCCGCCGCCGTGTTCGAGATGAATTCGGTGATGAAGGTGGCCACAAAACAGACAGCGGCGAAAAACACGAAATCGGTGCGCCATTTTGTGAATAACTGATTGGTGAACATGGTCAACACCGTGACAATGGTAATCCAGGCATGTATGCCAAAACCTAAGAACATAAAGGTATCCATATTTTCCTTATGAAAACACCCGCATTAGCGGAGACGCACGCGCAAAAGTACGAAAATTTCGGTTATGGTTCAGAACCGCTTCCATAGAGACGTGAAATTTTGCAGCACCAAATTTTGTATCCCTATATCGCGACAACGAAATATTGTTTATCTTTGCATTTTCATCCTGATAGGAAACCACAGTATGGCAAAAAACAAAAATCTTTTAACGCCCCATGCCTGGGATGGCGAGCCTTTGGCTCATCCTGCACTCCAGGCCCTCGCCTGCACCATGGAACCCTTTAACTATGACGCATTGCTTGGGGTTTATCATGACTATAATCTTCAAAGAGCCCACATTGTTCGGACTTCGGAGAGTTGGCTCGCGGCAGGGATTGTCACGGGTGAACCAGTCAGAGCGTATGGGTTTCGAGCTACAGTACGACTATCGCCCGAGAAATGGCCGGATGTGATTCGTACGATCAACCCTGGAGATGTTTCCAAACTTCAGAAATATGGCCGCTATTTATATAACAGCCAAGAGAATGAAGCAATGCTCCATTTCATCACGGCAGTGGCCAAATTCGCTCACAATCAATCCTTCCTTGATGAATTGAAAGCAGTCAATTGGAACATTATAGCTCATCTCGGTGGCATCTTCCGCGACTCAATCCTCCATCTCATCAGTCGACAGGACTTTATCGCTTTCTCGCAATTTCTACATAAGAATTTCCTTGTGAAACTGTTCTTTAACGAATACCTTCCCAAATGGAGGAATCTGAACATGTCGCCTGACGATGGATTGCTTAGCGCCGTGTTCTTTGACAATCCGGAATTCATCGAAGACGACCGGAATTTTTTGCGGGATGTCTTCCTTTACAACAGAGTGCTGATAGAAACTGGGGAGATGGACAAGATACTTGCCAAAATGCAATCTGACTGCGATGCAGTCATACGGTTGCGCAGTTTGAAATACTTGCATGAGGGCGAAGCTGCGAAAGCCTTGAAAGGATTTACGGAGATATTGGACGGTGATAAGGCTTTGTATTTCGCTGACTCGCTGACCAATTTCGCCTACGCTTTGGCACTTGGGCTGGTCAATGACGCCAAAGCCCGGAAAACCGCCGAAAAACTGATGAAAAAGAAGCAGGTGATTGACTATGAATGCTGCTACGCCATGCTGATGGTGCTGCACACACTTGTCCGGGGCGACATAGATGAATATTACCGCAACCATCCACTCAAGTCGTGCAAAAACAAAATGGATTTACTGTTGGCTTCGCTTTTTCTGCGGCACTACCATATTCTTGACCCCGAACCCGAAGCCATCAACGATGCAGGTGAGATTGTCTCTAAAAGCGATTTCGTCTATCTGAAACGCCTCTTCTGCGACGATTTCGACCAGCTGAAACCCTTGCGGAAGCTGCTGTGCACCCAAACCGGCATCACCTCTCCGCTTATGCCCGAGGTGAAAATAACGGCACAATGGGAGCGCGTGATTGACCAGATTCTGAAAATTAACAGCACTTATGGCAAAACCCCAAAGAAGTCTTCCCCAGGCATAGAGCAGGAAAGGGTCATTTATATGTTGGATACCGACAATTACACGGTGCGCCCCAAACTACAGAAATCAAAAGACGGTGGAAAGACTTGGAGCAAAGGACGTTACATTGCCTTGAAGAATTTCGGCTTTGAAGAGTGCCTGAACCCGCAGGATCGAAAAGTGGCCTCTTTGGTGGACAGTTACAATTATGGTTGGGGCGGCTCGGACTACAGTCTGGAGGGCACCGAGGTTCTTGCCGCATTGGCGGGATGTCCGCGTGTGTTCTCCGAGCAGACCGGCGGACGCATCGACATTGTGGAGGAACCGCTGCAACTACAGGTGCTGCCTTACAAGGATGGTTTCTCCATACGCTCGAACATCAACACGAACGATATTCACTACGACTACTGTGTCACGGAACAAGGCGACAAGCAAATCACCGTGACACACGTCAGCGACGACCAACTGAAGATTTTGAAACTCCTGCGTAACATCTCCGTTTTCCCCGCCGAAAGCAAAAGCAGGCTCACCGCCATGCTGCAAGAGCTGAGCAGTGATTTCACGGTGATGAGTCCGCTAATGAAAAACGCCACCGACCTCAAGCGTGTGGAAGCCTCACCCCTGATTGCCGTCCAGATTGCCCCTGATGAGGATCAAGAATTCAGCATCCACTTGGCAGTGAAGCCTTTCGGCGACAATCCTCCCTACCAAAAACCCGGCAAAGGCATGGAGATTGTGAGTACAACGATTGACGGCGAGCGTGTACAGACAGAGCGTGACATGGCCGCCGAAAGCCGTAACGAGACAACCGTGACGGCTATCTTGAGCAGACTCGACGGCGATCAGATTGACGACAACCACTGGCTGCTCGACACCGCCGGCTGCCTCGGTCTGCTTGAACAGATCCGACAACATCCTGAAGCAGCATACGCGGAGTGGCCCCAGGGCGTAAAAATGCGTGTCCTGCGACCGATGATTATGGGTGATGCCATGCAATTGAAAATCAGTTCCGCCGGACAGTGGTTCGAATTGGAAGGCGACGTGAAAATCGGTGAAGGCGAGAAGATGAAGATTGCCGAGTTGATGGAACGCCTTCGCAATGCCGAGGGCAACTTCATACGGTTGGAAGGGGACGAATTCATCGCTGTCAGTGAGCAGCTGCGCCGCCAACTCCAATCCATTGAAAAGATGCTTTTGGGACGTGGTGGCAAAAAACTGAAAGTGGCCGCCATGAACGCTATGCAATTAACTGATTTGGAGGAGGCGGGTGTCAAACTCAAAGCCGACAAGACTTTTCGGGAGATGATTGACCGCATCCGGGAGGCCGACACCATGACGTTCCGGTTGCCCGCCAACATCCACGCGGAACTGCGCCCCTACCAAGAGGAGGGATACCGGTGGATGAGCCGCTTGGCGCACTGGGGGGCTGGCGCTTGTCTCGCCGATGACATGGGACTCGGCAAAACCCTACAGAGTATCACCCTGATGCAGTCGAGGGCTTCGCTCGGACCTCAGTTGGTGCTGATGCCCACCTCCGTTCTGCTTAACTGGCAGCAGGAGCTGATGCGGTTTGCCCCGGCACTGACCGTGAAAGTGCTGAACGCGCCCGGCGCTGACCGTGAACGGATAGTCAAGGAGGCCGAGGCCGGCGATGTAGTGCTGGCCACCTACGGGCTGTTGGTGACGGAAGGCGAGCTGCTGGCTTCCCGCACGTGGACGACTATCACCCTTGACGAAGCACACTCCATCAAAAACCGCGACACGCAGACCTCCAAGAGTGCCATGAACCTGAAGGGCGACTTCCGCCTCATGCTGACCGGCACCCCGGTGCAAAACCATTTGAGTGAAATCTGGAATCTCTTCCAGTTCGCCAACCCGGGTCTGCTGGGCTCTTTCCAGCAGTTTTCTGACCGTTTCATCCTGCCCATTGAGCGGGACCACGACCAGGAAAGACAACGGCTGCTGCGCCGCATACTCTCCCCCTTCCTGCTGCGCCGCACCAAAGAGGAAGTGTTGAATGAGCTGCCTGAAAAGACAGATATTACGCTGCGGGTGGAACTCAGCGAAGAGGAAAAAGCCCTCTACGACAACTTGCGGCAGCAGGCCATCGCCAACTTAGAGGAAGGTTCTAACAGTACGTTGCAGGCTTTGGCCGAAATCACCCGTCTGCGGCAGGCCGCCTGTCATCCGCGACTCGTCAACGCCAAACTTGACATCCCGTCAAGCAAGACACATGCTTTTCTCGAACTTGTCGCCAACCTTCGGGAGTCCGGGCACAGGGCGTTGGTGTTCAGCCAGTTCACAAGCCATTTGGCACTCGTGCGCGAGGAGTTGGACAAAACGGGAATCCCCTACCTTTACCTTGACGGAAGCACGACAGCGCAAGTGCGCAGCAAGTTGGTGAAGCAGTTCCAGACAGGCGACGAGCCGTTGTTCCTCATCAGCCTCAAGGCCGGCGGTTTGGGGCTCAACCTCACTGCCGCCGACTACGTCATCCACCTCGACCCCTGGTGGAACCCTGCCATCGAAGACCAAGCCAGCGACCGTGCCCACCGCTTAGGGCAGCAGCGACCGGTCACCGTTTACCGCCTCATCGCCGCAGGAACGATTGAGGAGAAGATTCTGCGTCTGCACCAGAACAAACGTTCCATGGCCGACGCCCTGCTTCAGGATGCCGACCTGTTCAACCAGATTTCCGCCGATGATGTGATACGACTCCTGCGGGAGACCGTGGACGGTGTTGAATAACTGTATCATACGATGTAAAATATCGCTGTTTGTCTCGTTGCGGAGACGTGGTAAAAATCAAACAATCTCCAAGGCCGGCAGGATAACGGCATCCTTTTGCGCATGATTCTGAAGAAACATGCAATAATAAATGGGCATGTAGGTAACGCCTTTTTTCTTATACACTTGCCGTTTATTGGAAAAGACGATTGCCCGTGTGATGCCATATTCCGGGGGTTCAAGGAATTTGGTAAGCGCACTGTGTTCAGTATAGTCTTTCCCCGATTTGATTTCCAAGGGCAATACCTGAAGGGTGTCGTAGTCGTCGATGAGGAAATCCACTTCGCCTTTTTGCTTGTTGTCGTAATAATGCAGTTTGAATTGGTGGGCGGCAAGTTCCTGCGCGACCACTGATTCATAGACAGTTCCGAGATTGATGCTAAAAATTTCCACTTATTCCTTATAGACTGATCCTATTTCAACCCGCCATAACTCTTGGCGGCCGTCTGTAGTGCCTCCTCCGTGGTGTATTGCTCATAAACCTTGCAACGGGTGACGATGCCCTGCGACGAACAGTTCTTTCCCTGCAGGCGCACCAAAGCCCAGCCCTTCGCCTCGTTGGCAAAGTCGCTGTCCACCAAAGCCAGGCATCCGTCCACGAAGGTAAACTCGTCCGGTTGCACCGCACGCACCTTAAACTTCACCTCGGGGCAGTCATCGCGACCGGTGCCTTGCTCGGCGGTATAGAGCAGGAAAGCGCTGTATGTCAGACTGTTGCTGGCTTCCTCGTCGGTGATGAGTGCCGGGATGCCGTCCACTTTGCCCAACGTTTGCTGCATGGTTCGCAAGGTACCGCCGCTCACGGGGATGCTGGGCATCAGCAGAGAACCTTCGACCTCCCACTTGTTCTTAGGCATATAAACCACAGGCAGTTTGTTGGCCAACGAGAGGAAGCTGTGGTAGTTGGTCTTCCCTTCGGTGAACATGGGACTGCAGTGCGACAGCGCTTTCCACAATGCGATGCTGTGGCGCATGCGCTGCCGCTGGACGAACTGCTTGAGGCTGTTGCTGCGCCTGCCGTCAGAGGTGGACACGCGCGTGACGATCGAACCATTCCGGATGAATCTGGTCACACCAAGCGAAGGTATCCGTCCGATGATTTCAGCCCCCATTTTCGGTTGTTTGTTTTTCATATTAGTTCCTTTCTTTATTATGCTGACTTGTTTGTTTCGTATCTGCGTCGTAGTTGCGCCGTAGTAACCAAGCACTAGGCTTATCATTTGTTCGATATTTCTCCGTTGTTTCTTCGTTATTTCTTCGATTTTTATCGGAGAAATAACGAAGAAATATCGAACAAATATCGAAGAAATGCCGACTCAACTCGCTGGCAAGTGCTTCGCAACTGCTTGGTTATTCGGTAGTTGTTCCAGGTTAATATCGTTATTGTTCGTCCAGTTCGGACAAATATGCTTTCAATTGTGGGATATTGATAGTGACGATGCTCCAAATTGTCTGGTCGTCAACGCCAAAATATTCGTGAATAATCAGGTCCCTCAAGCCAATAATTCGAGCCCAGGGAGTGTCGGGATGGTTCATGAGAAACTCATCGCTAAGGCCGTTAGCCGCCTCCCCAATAATCTCCAACTGGTGTAGCGTGGCGTTAAACATCATGGAGTTGTTTGCAAAAGAGTCTTTGTCTGCCCCTTGAATGTAGTTTTCAATTTCTTTGATGGCATCCAAAATGCGCATCACTCTCACATGGTCGGATATTTTAGCATTCATAGAGTAATAGTTTTTCTGAATCAACGTATGGTTTAATGTATTTTGACATTCCTCGCGAGGAAACCAGATCGATGGATTTTTGCAAAAGAGACTGCAGATCTAGTTGCATTTGTACAAATTCCAACCCGACAGGCTTGGAATAGTCCAAATCCACCAAAATATCCACATCGCTTTCGGGAGTTTCCTCGCCACGTGCATACGAGCCGAAGATCCAAGCCTTCAATACCGGCTGGGTCTTGAAATACTCGCGTATGGTCTCAATCATTTCTGTGCTCATAATCGTCTTCCTTTACAAAGGCAAAAATACATTTTTTATATATACAACACGTAGGACGAATGATTATTCGCCCCTACAACCCAACTGCGAGACGCAGGGAGGAAAAAAACGGGCGCAACCGCATTGGCCGCGCCCGTTATTCTACATTGTTCATTCTTCATTCTACATTGTTCAGTTTCGCAGGCAGCGGATGGAAAAACCGTTACCCTTATTGTAGTCTTCGCGGGGCACAGTGGAGGTATGAGAGCCTAACCACCGGATCCAAGCGCTACTGGATGAATATTCCGTAGCAGTCCAGAAGTAGGCGTTGGCACCAATGTCGTGGATGCCGCCCGGGTAGTAGTCGCCTGCTGGCAACACACTGAAACCAGTGGCGTTGTTTAGACTCATGTCATATCCAGGACTACATCCCGTAGTGCCGGTGTTCCAATTTGTTTGCGCAGCCAAAGCACGAGCAATATTCTGCTGATTATCTCCGCACACATATTCTGGTTGACCTGATACATAGTCTGTCAACTGTGTCCACTCCGCATCGCTCGGCACATGCCAGCCCGTAGGACAAATACCAGTTACTCCTGAAGGATTCAAAGCGGAGCTTGTCGTATCGTGCATCACGGTCGACCATTTGTATAGATACCCGTATTCTTGCGGTCCTGTAGGTATGTAGAAGTCTCCAGTAATGGGCGTCCCATCCGCATAATGCGTAGTCCGCATATTCTCCCGCATCCAGCATTGGTTGCCAATTTTCACGGTCTGATAGACATTCCCATCGACATCGGTCACTGTTGGGGCTTCGGGACAAGACATGACATCTACACCGGGAGCAACTATATTGAGCAGCATTTGCAGACTGTCAATGCGGTTGTTCAGTGCAGCCAATAATGCCGCCAGCTGGACATCTGTGATGTATCCCGCATCGTTCGTGAAAGCGCTCACACTGTCGGGCACGGAGGGGATTTCCGGTGTGTTTATTAGGTCGTTGTAATCCCCGCTGAACCCGTTCTCGGCCGTTTTCGCATACAGCGCATACGGCACGCTCAGCAGCTGCTGGGTGGTGGTGACCGTATAGTTGCTACCGCCGTTCGGGTCGGTTTCGGTCTTCAGGTAGAAGGGACCGTTCGCCCAGTCGATGTTGGCGAAGGTGCCCTGCTGCACGCTCCCGCCACCGATGCTGAGGGTCACCAGCCCGTTGGCGTTCGTGGTGCCCGTCTGGGTCTCCACATACACCGCACTGCCGCTGGCACTTCCTTGCAGGATGCTCACGCGCATACCCACTTGCGTGTTGGCCACTAGACTGTTGTTGGCGTTACGTACTACCGCTTGGTAGGTGAATTTCTCCGGTGCCTGCGCGAAGAGGGTAACGGCGCAGAGGAGGAGGGTGATTAAAGAGGAAATCTTTTTCATATTGCTATAACTTTCGGTTTTTTCTTATTGGTGTTCTTTGGGGTTGGGGGAAAATTGGGGTTAATTATTCAGGCGCGAAGTTACAAAAATATAGGGTCGTGGTCATATTATGGAAAGTTTTGGTGTCACGCATTTTGTAGAGACGCAAAATTTTGCGTCTCTACACCGTGGGGGAATCGTTGCGTTTTCCGGCGATATGCAATCAGCGCATCTCTGCTTTCTTTGTCCCACTGTTGTGTCATAACGCAATGCCCTCCCTCATGACATTCAAATAAAAAGGTGTGACAAACGGACGGTTTTCCCAATCCTTCTTCAAATAGATTTTCGGGCTGATACTGATGCCCGTCTCGCCTTCAAGAAGGCATAGTGGACCGAAAAATTCGGCCTCGCGGTCAACGGACTTTTTGTCTCCGGACAGCAGCACCAAGAGGTCGATGTCGCTGTCGGGGCGGGCGTCGCCGCGGGCCTCGCTGCCAAACAAAATGATTTCCGCATCCGGCTCGACAGAGCGGATGGCCAGCTTGGCTTTTTCCACTATTTCCTTGCGACTCATAATCGTCTTCTTTTGCAAAGGCAAAAATACATTTTTTATATATACAACACGCGGGACGAATGATTATTCGCCCCTACAACCCAACTGCGAGACGCAGGGAGGAAAAAAACGGGCGCGACCGCATTGGCCGCGCCCGTTATTCTACATTGTTCATTCTTCATTCTACATTGTTAATGCTGAACCGGCAAATCGCGCAGGCAGCGGACATTAAGACCTGTTGATTTGTAATAGTAGTCATTTGAAAAAGTTGTTTCGTCCCAGCATAATTGTTTGCTCCACGCTGCACTACTCGGACTTGATTTCGGGGTGGCAGTCCAGAAGTTCGCGTGTTGGTAAGCGTTGAACGTGCTTGATCCGCCACCGAAGCGGCCAGCAGGGCGTCCAGAGAACCCTGTGGCATTGTTTTGTGAGGGGTTAACGGATATAGTGCACTCATCAGTCCCATGAGCATACCAACCCTGGGGATGAGCCAACGATTTGGCAATTTTGTTAGAGTCTCCATCACACCAGAAATCCTCCTGGCTGCGAACATACTCTACCATATCATTCCACTCTTCCAAGCTGGGGACATGCCAACCATTGGGGCAGAGGCCTTGAATTCTGTCAGTAACTGTATCCCACGAATTTACCTGTTGCACAGTCGCATACCAGTTGTAAAGGTAGCCATAGATGGGCACACTGTCGGGTTCGCTGTGCGTTGGGTAACGATACGGCACATCCGTGCCAACACTAAAATCATAGAGGTTAAGCAGGGTGCCATCCGCATAGTGAGTGGTGCGCAAGTTCTCTTGCATCCAGCATTGCCATCCTATCTGCACAGTGTGATAGACGTTGCTGTCGTAGTCCATCATCGTTGACATTCCGGGACAGGGCTTGTTCGGGAGCACAATCGGTTGACCACCTGCGTTCTTAACCACGCGGTTGAGGCTGTCAACCTGTTCAAGCAATGCATTCACAGTTGCCAACAAATTGGCAATGTCAGCTTCAGTCAAATAGGGCACGTCGTTGTTAAATGCGCTCACGTTCGTCGGAATCGTGGGCTTGTTGAGGATTTCCGCAGGACCGGTGGTGGCGTTCCAGTCGGCGTTGACCTGCGCGGGAACCTGCGATGCATTGATATAACCCGCATCGTTGTTGAACACGCTGACATTCTGCGGTGTGTTTGTCAAATCGTTGTAGTCTCCGCTGAATCCGTTCTCGGCCGTTTTTGCGTACAGGGCATACGGCACGCTCAGCAGCTGCTGGGTGGTGGTGACCGTATAGTTGCTACCGCCGTTCGGGTCGGTTTCGGTCTTCAGGTAGAAGGGACCGTTCCCCCAGTCGATGTTGGCAAAGGTGCCCTGCTGCACGTTCCCGCCGCCGATGCTGAGGGTCACCAGCCCGTTGGCGTTTGTGGTGCCCGTCTGGGTCTCCACATACACCGCACTGCCGTTAGCGCTTCCTTGCAGGATGCTCACGCGCATACCCACCTGCGCGTTGGCCGCCAGGCTGTTGTTGGCGTTACGCACCACTGCCTGGTAGGTGAACTTCTCCGGTGCTTGCGCGAAGAGGGAGACGGCGCAGAGGAGGAGGGTGATTAAGGTTGTAAGTTTTTTCATACGATTTATTATTTGGTTTGTACTATTGTTCTTGATTATTCTAGGGATAGAGACGCAAAATTTTGCGTCTCTACAACGGTTCTATTTCCGCACTACCTTGAACGTTTTCACCACCCGTTTTCCGTCCCGCACCTCCAAATAATACGTTCCCGTGGCATATTGCCCAATCTGGAACGCGGTGAGGTCGTTGGTGACAGTGACGGTCTGCAATCGTTTGCCGTTGCCATCGTAGAGGGTGGCGCGGAGGCCGTCAGCGGGAATCTCAAAGCCGTTGAGTTGCAGCTGCGCGATGTTCTCCGTGGGGTTGGGATAGACCACGGCGTCGAGGGCAATCTGCGGGTAGTCGTCCACACCCACGGTCATGATTTCGTAAGGTTGTTGAACGCCTTCCAACACGGTAATGGAGCCGTTGCTGTTGGCGGCGCTCTCCACCGCCATCTGTCCGACGGTGTAGCTCACGCTGCCGCCGTTGCCTTGCGCGTCTCCGCCTACCGGCACAATGGCGGACTGTGCAAAAATATTCGCCGCCGTCATGATAAACAAAACGACAAGGGGTAACAGTTTTTTCATAATCTTGTTCTTTTTATGTTTGTATTCGTTTGAAATCCAATTTGTTCTAAACTATTCCCGCCTTCCGTCACAAACATAAAAAGAATCGTGAACTTCATGTTTACAACCGAGGCTCTGGACTGCCTATGCTACAAACAAGAAAGCTCACGATTGCTCGCGAGCGTTTCTCTTTTCTTGCGTAGCATAGAGGAAATTGTCTAGATTTCCACATACAAAGAAAAGCGAAAACGCTTTATGTCAATATGTTATAATTTCAGTTTTTCTTTTTGATGTTCTTTGGGGGTTGGTGAAAAATTGGGGTTGATAATCTTATTGTTGTTACTCCATTTCGGAGAGGTATTGTTCGATTTGGCCTCTGAGAGGAGGGAGGTCGTTGATTACAACATCTAACACTCTGTCTGGGAGAATCTGATAATAATCGTGAACCAGTACATGACGCATACCTTCTATATTCTCCCAAACTGTTTGCGGGTGCGCGTCTTTGAAACTTGTGGATAACTTATAAACAGCTTCCCCGATGATTTCTATACTCTTGACAACACCGTAATACACCAATGCATCTTGCAACAAGTTGTCCAAATCTAAAGCAGGCATCCTATTTTGGATGCGGTCAATAGCTTCGAGGATATGAATAAGTCGTTCTTTGTCTCTAACTGGCTCTCTCATAAATCAAAATTTTATCATTATCAGCACTCTCAACCGCAAACGGTAAAAGAGTTCCTTCTTCAACGAGGTCAACCTCTCTGTTGAGCATTTTTTTCAATGCAACGTACATACTCGCGATTTTCATTAACCCGACAGTACTGTCAGTATCATCATATTTTACTAAAATATCCACATCACTGTCCTCCGTCTCCTCGCCACGCGCATACGAGCCGAAGATCCAAGCCTTCAATACCGGCTGGGTCTTGAAATACTCGCGTATGGTCTCAATCATTTCTGTGCTCATAATCGTCTTCTTTTGCAAAGGCAAAAATACATTTTTTATATATACAACCCGTAGGGGCGAATAATGATTCACCCCTACAAAAAAAAGGCGCCGCAACCGCGACGCCTTTTCTCATATCCTACAGATCAGGAATTATTGTTTATCCATCTCTCTGTGCTCGTTCACGATGTTTTTCACATTCGCGGGGGCGAGACGGCCATAGACTTTGCCGTTGACCAAAGCCACGGGAGCCAGACCGCAGGCACCGACGCAACGCAGGGAGGTGAGGGAGAAGAGACCGTCCTTGTCCGTCTCGCCGGGCATGATACCCAGCTCCTTTTCGAAGGACTCGAGAATCTTCTCGGCACCGCGCACGTAGCAAGCCGTACCCATACACACAGAAACCGGATACTTACCCTTCGGCTGCATGGTGAAGAAAGAGTAGAAGGAGACAACGCCGTAGACCTTTGCGGTCGGGATGTGCAGTCTCTCAGCAATCAACTCTTGTGCTTCTGCAGGCAGATAGCCGAGGTAATCCTGTGTCTGGTGCAAAACGTTAATCAATTCGCCAGGAGCATTATTGAATCTGTTGCAGATCTCAATAATCTTGTCGCTGACTTCCTTTTTCATTTTGATAATTATCTTATCCATAATGGTGTTTTTTTAATTATTGATGAATACTGAAACAGAATTATTTGTTCAAATCCACTTCAACGGTCGTTTGTCTGTCGAAATAGTGGGTATGCAGCAGTTCATGCGATTTGTGACCGCACGGTTCGCCCAGGAATTCCTTGTAGAGAGTTTGGATGGACGGGTTCTCGTGGGATTTGCGGATCGGCATTTCCTTGTCTGCTTGATAGATAGCTTCCCAACGGGCTTTGATGATGTCGCCGTTGCCGTGGTGCAGGGGCTGGCCACCGCCGTCGATACAGCCGCCAGGGCAGGCCATGATCTCGATGGCGTGGAAGTTGCACTTGCCAGCCTTGATGTCCTCCAACAGCTTGCGGGCGTTTTTCAAGCCGTGTGCGATACCGATGTTGATCGGCAGGCCGTCGAAGTCGATGGTGGCGGAACGGATGCCTTCCAGACCGCGCAGTTCCTCGAAGTCGATTTTCGGACACTGTTTTCCAGTATAGACTTCGTAGGCGGTACGCACAGCAGCCTCGATCACGCCGCCGGTGGTGCCGAAGATGACGGCAGCGCCGGTGGATTCGCCGAGCGGGCTGTCGAACTCTTCCTCGGGAAGTTTCGTGAAGTCGATGTTGGCCTGTTTGATGAGGGCGGCCAGCTCGCGGGTGGTGATGGAGAAATCGACATCAGGATTGCCGTTCACCTTGAACTCGTCACGACCGCACTCGTACTTCTTGGCGAGGCAGGGCATCACAGAGATGCAGACCATGTCTTCGCGTTTGCAGTTGATCTTCTCGGCGAAATAGGTCTTTGCCATGGCACCGAACATCTGTTGCGGGGATTTCGCGGTGGAGGGCAGTTCCTTCAGTTCCGGGAACTGGTGCTCGAAGAAGTTCACCCATGCCGGGCAGCAGGAGGTCAGGATAGGCAGCTTGACATCCTTGTCGCCACCAAGGAATCTCTTGAGGCGGCCGAGGAGCTCGGTACCCTCTTCCATGATGGTCAAGTCAGCACTCCAGTCGGTGTCGAACACATAGTCGAAACCGAGGGCCTTGAGGGCGGCGGTGAGCTTGCCGGTCACGATGGAACCGGGCTTCATACCGAATTCCTCACCGAGAGCCACACGCACGGCGGGAGCCACTTGGACAACCGTCTTCTTGCTGGGATCCACGATGGCGCGGATGACCTTGGCGGTGTTATCGACTTCGGTAAGAGCGCCCACAGGACAAACGGCCACGCACTGTCCGCAGAACGTACACGGAGAGTGGTCGAGGTGCTGGTTGAAGGCGGTGGAGACGACTGCCGGGAAACCGCGCTCGATAGCGGAGAGGGCACCCACGGTCTGCATCTCGTTACACATCATTTCGCAACGACGGCACATGACGCACTTGTTCATGTCGCGGATGATAGAGGGAGAAACCTCGATCTGGTAGCTGGACTGAGCATGGTCGGGACCGACGAACGGGTTGCTGCGGATGCCGAAGCGGATAGCGAGGGCTTGGAGTTCGCACTTGCCGCTCTTGGCGCATTGCAGACAGTCATTCGGGTGGTCGGAGAGCATGAGCTCGAGCACCGTGCGGCGGGCGTTGATCACGCGCATCGAGTTGGTGCGGACCACCATGTCGGGCATACATTCGGTGACGCAGGCGGGGGCCAGGTTGCGGCGGCCGGCGACCTCCACGACGCAGAGACGGCATCCGCCGGGTCTGTTGTGGACATCCATGCCCTTGAATTCAAAGTGGCAAAGGGTGGGGATGGAGATACCCATCTGCTTTGCGGCGTTCAGAATCGTAGTACCTTTCGGCACTTCAACTTCTCTATTGTCTATTGTTAATTTAATTGTATCCATATTGTTCACCTTTGACTAAATAATACTGATTGCACCGAATTTACATTTCTCAATACACGTACCGCACTTGATACAGAGCTCTTGGTTGATTTCGTGAGGCATCTTGACGGTGCCCTTGATGGCGCCGACGGGGCAGTTGCGGGCGCAAGCCGTACAACCTTTACATTTTTCAGCGTCGATGACATACTGTTTGAGGGCCTTGCATTGTCCGGCGGGACATTTCTTTTCGGTGACGTGGGCCACGTATTCATCCCAGAAGTTGTCGATGGTGGACAACACGGGGTTCGGGGAGGTCTGGCCAAGGCCGCAGAGTGCCGTGTCTTTAATGACGTGGCTGAGGTTCTTCAGCAAGGCGAGGTCTTCCATAGTGCCGTTACCCTTGGTAATGCGGCCGAGGATTTCGCTCAGGCGCTTGTTACCGATACGGCACGGGGTGCACTTACCGCAGGATTCCTCCACAGTGAAGTCGAGGTAGAACTTGGCGACGGAGACCATGCAGGAGGTCTCGTCCATGACGATCATACCGCCGGAGCCCATCATGGAGCCGGCAGCCACGAGGTTGTCGTAGTCGATCGGGGTGTCGAGGAACTTCTCGGTCAAGCAGCCGCCGGAAGGACCGCCGGTTTGCACGGCTTTGAACTTCTTGCCGCCCTTGATGCCACCGCCGATTTCGTAGATGACCTCACGAAGGGTGATACCCATAGGCACCTCGATCAGACCGACGTTGTTGATCTGGCCGGCGAGAGCGAACACTTTCGTGCCTTTGGATTTCTCCGTGCCGATGGAGGAGAACCACTCCCAGCCCTTGTTGATGATGACGGGGATGTTGGCGTAGGTCTCCACGTTGTTCACGTTGGAGGGTTTCTTCATGTAACCGGAAACGGCCGGGAATGGGGGTTTGAAGGTGGGCTCGCCGCGCTGGCCTTCCATGGAGTGGATCAGGGCGGTTTCCTCACCGCAGACAAACGCGCCGGCGCCGTAGCGGAGGATGATGTCGAAATCGAAGTCCGTGCCGAAGATGTTCTTGCCGAGGAGGCCGTACTCACGGGCCTGGTCGATAGCGACTTGCAGGCGGTGGATGGCCAGCGGGTACTCAGCGCGGATATAGACCAGACCGATGGTGGCGCCGATACAGAAACCGCCGATGGCCATAGCCTCGATGATGGAATGCGGGTCGCCTTCCAAGATGGAACGATCCATGAATGCGCCGGGGTCACCCTCGTCGGCATTACAGATGATGTATTTCTGGTCGGCAGCGTTCTTGGCGCAGAGTTCCCATTTCAAACCGGTGGGGAAGCCGGCACCGCCGCGGCCGCGAAGACCGGATTTCTTGATCAAGTCGATGGTGGCAGCGGGATCATGCTGTTCCAGAACGCTGGCCAACGCCTTGTAACCGTCGCGGGCGATGTATTCGTCGATGTTCTCGGGATCGATGAAACCGCAGTTACGCAGGGCGATACGCATCTGTTTCTTGTAGAAACCCATGTGCTTGGAGTCGGAGATGTGGGCCTTGTCCTCGGGGTTCTCATAGAGCAGACGGGTCACTTTTCTACCTTTGATGATGTGCTCGTTGACGATTTCGAGGGCGTCTTCGGGCTTCACCTGGGTGTAGAAGGTGTTGTCGGGCAGAATCTTCACGATGGGGCCTTTCTCGCAGAAGCCGAAGCAACCGGTGGTCACGACCTGCACATCGTCGGAAAGGTTCTTTTCCGCCAGGATTTGTTTGAAATTTTCTCTGATTTTGGGGCTTTCCGAGGCCGTACATCCCGTACCGCCGCAGAGCAGAATGTGGTATTTATAATTTGCCATAACTGACCTCCTTATTGGTTATTTGTCGATTTTTTCATAATTGACCGGAATGACGCCTTCCAGAATCTCGTCGTTCATGATGTACTTGGTGACGAGCTCCTGACCCTTCTTGGTGTCCACGTGACCATAGACGATGGGGTCGTGACCGGGTTTCTTCACTTCGACGGTCGGTTCGGCATAGCAGTAGCCCATGCAACCGGTTTGGGTGACGACGGCCTTGACGTTCTGCTTGTTGCACTCGTCGATGATGGCCTCCATGGTCTGCTTTGCGCCGGAAGCGATACCGCAGGTTGCCATGGCAACCTTGATTTGCACGAGGTTTTCGACGTTTTCGCCTTCCTCGCGCAGTTCAAGCTTGGACTGCAACTCTTCTCTCTTTTTCTTGAGATCTGCCAATGATTTAATTTTTTCCATACGATAAATTTTGGTAAGTTGTAGATTTTATTTACTTGTTTATATGTTTCTTACGTTAAAATCCGACTCCATTTTTTGCGCGGCAAAGGTATAAAAAAAAACGATACAAAGGGATGGAAAAAATAGGGTGGTTTATTGGGGTTGAATCACATGATTTGGGGAGGGCAGGGGGAGGTTCACCTCCTAATGTTGAATGCGCCATTCCCGCCACTCATAATCAATGAGAGTCGGCAGGAATGCCGACTCTCCTACCGCACCAGCGTCACGCTCCCCTTCACGATTTTCGCTTTCTGTCCTCTTGATTTATATCGTACAACCACCGCATAGACCCCTTCTATCGCGTTCGCGCCGTCCCAGCCGAAGGTCTTCTCCTCCGTGCGGAACACCAAGCCGCCCCAGCGGTTGTAGATCTCCATGCGGTATTGTTCAATCTCCTCGGGATTGGTGAAAACGGGCAGGAAGATGGTGTTCTTGCCGTCGTCGTTCGGGGTGAAGGCGTTGGGCAGGTAGAGTTCCTGCACCGCAATCTCTTCGGAGGTGGTGTCTGGGCCTGGATCCACACCGCCGTCGAGCACGAGCGTCAACATCACCGTGCTGTCACAACCGTGGATGTTGTTGAAGTATTGGGTGTAAGTACCTTCCTCTGTGTAGGTTACACCGTTCCAAACGAAGCTCTGCCCGGCATGTTCCTCAATCTCCACCACATCGGGAGGAAGAAGGGTGAGAAACACCGTAATCTCGCTCTCGCAGCCCGCCGCACCGGCAATCCGGAAGAGGATGGTGTCCAAGACATTGCCGGTCTCCTCGGCGGTCAGCGTGAAACCGTAGCTGTTGTAGGTGGCACCCTGGCATATCGTGTCGTAATAGGTTTGCGGTTCGTTGTCCAGCACAGTCACTGTCACCGAAGCCGAGTTGGTGCATCCGTAGGCGTTGCTGACCGTGACAGTGTAGTCTGTGGTCTGCAAAGGCACGTCGGGAAAATGCGGCTCCGTGGAACCGGTGTTCCAGTTGTAGGTGAGGGTAGTGTCGTAAACATTTTCCGGAGGAGGTATGCTGCATACAGCCCGTACCATTGCTTGCATAGTTTTGTCAACTTGCATCGGAGTTCCGGTATATTGGGACCACGAAACAGTTGGACCGGTATCTTCGGTAAAAGGAAGTACCCAGGCCTGGCTGCCGGATGATTCTGTGCTGCTCCAATAGATGTCATGCCACGAGAAATTGGTGGAAGAATGCTCTGTCTGCATGGGGGTCCCTCCTGCGGCTGTTAAGGCGGCCTGGATAAGCGGCAGTTGCGCGTAAATCAGGCAGAGTTGTGCAAGGGAGGGCAGGTACCAGCCGTGTTCGAAATCCACCGCATTCGCAGCGTAGTCTCCGGGTCCCGAGTAGTTACGTATGGCCAAGGTGTTCGCGTAGCCGGATGTGTCGGCAAGTGCCATCTGAGGAGGAAGGTCGTAATTGGTTAGTTCGAGGATGTCTCCCCCTACTCCGATCCATAAGTAACCGTAACTGCTTGGAGCGTCGTGAAGAGCCACTGCCCATCCGCTTCCATCCGCCGTCACAAAGAAGACAATGCCTTGTGAACCGTCTTCGGCGGTGTACAAATCCCCTATGTGGTAGGTTTGTCCGAAGCAGATCGTGGCAGCGAGTTGCAACAGAAAGTATATCGCAGGTCTTTTCATCTTTTGAGTTGCATATTAGAAGTTTCGGACGGTTCTGACAGGCATTTGGGTGTTTTTCTCACCCTTCATTATTGTTTGGTTACTGGCAAAAAACCAAGCCATGGAATCGGAACTTTCTGTGGAAGTCCAGTACCGCCAATACGTATTCAAGGGGAAAATGTTGACCCCGACGGTTTGCAGGGAGTTGTTCACAATGCCGAGGGTGGCATACAAGTGGTAGAATTGCGCGGCGGAAGGCAGATACCAGCCGTGTTCGAAATCCACCGCGTAGGCTGCGGGAAACTGGGTGGCATTCCCTAAAGCCCTGATGTTGGCGGTGTTTTGGTACCCGTCCACATCCGCCATAGTTGAAAAGGCGGAAGCATAATTTGTCAAAGGGGAAAGGTCGCTGGTCGTGGTTCCCCATTGGCGGGGAATGGGATTTTCGTTCAGACTGACCGCCCACCCGTGCTGTCCGGTGGCATCCACATAAAACACGATGCCCCATGCCACTTTGCCACAAGGCCAGTTTTGTGGATGCACGAAAGTGCTGTCTGTACACAGAATATCCCCCACCGCGACACCCAGAATCTGGGAGGGTAGTGTTACGGAGGCCTGTGAACCCACCGCAAACAGATTTGTCTCGCTCCCGACACATATCTCCGTCGGGTCAGCCAACGCCTCCACGGTAGGGGTCTCGGCCACAAGCAGCTCCAAGATGCTGACGCTGTCGCACCCTTGCTGGGTCGTGCCATTCAAAATATGGACATAGTAGCCCGCCGTGTCTTGCGTGCCAAGCTGATATCCGTGCTGCGTGTAGGTGTTTCCAGTGCAAATTGTGTCGCTCAACATAATGGAGTACGAAGAGCCTACGGCAATATCAAAAGGCAACGTGGCACTACCGCAGCCATTGTCGGCGATGAGTGAAATCTGTGCGGAAGAAGGGGCATTCTGTGTGAAGTAGAGTTGTGCGTTCGGGGTGCCCTGCCCGAGATAGACAATCACTCCGTCAGGAGCTGTCCAATGGTAGTTGGTGGTGGTCGGTGAGGGCGCATTGGGCAGGGAATAGGTTTCCAAGGAACCCTCGCACACCTCATGCGGGCCATTGATGGTCTCGGACATTGAAAAGGTGTGGTTCACCGTGAGATGCAAGATGGTTGTGGAGTCACAGCCGTACGGGAACGGCACGTAGGTGGTGTCTGTAATCTCCCCTTGGGTAAGCTGGGTCAGATGAAAGCCGTGGGCGTTGTAACTCTCCCCTTCGCACGCCATGTCGTAAAGGTGGTAGTAGCGAGGATGGACGTGCAGATACAAGGTGTTGGTTCCTTCTTCAATGCAGTCGGTTGCGTTGAAATAGGTGTTGGAGATGACGTAATTCCCCGGTGTCGAATAGACCGGCAAGTTAAAACCGTGACTGTGATAGTCCATCCCCTCGCATATTGTATCGTAGAAAACATAGTCTTGCGGGATAGTGTCTTGGGTGAAGGTCACGGTTTCCAAAAGTTGGCAGCCAGTGACAGTGCTGATTTGGCACGTGGCCACCGTATTCCCCTGTATGGTGTAGGTCGTGGTGGTTGCGTGACTGCCGTTGTTCCAGGAGTAGCTTTCAAATCCGCTGGGGGCGGTGATGGTGACTTGCTGACCGGTGCAACCCGTGATGGTCAGCTTGTTGCTGATGCAGGAAGCGGTAAAATAGGCATATCCGAAATGGGCGCCTGCTGCGCAGTCGTAAGTGGAAATCTGGAATTTCACGGTCTGCCCCGCAAATTGCGACAAGTCGAAGCCGTTTGTCGTCCACGGTCGCCACATCACATGATTGTGAGCCTGAAATCCGGGAATGGTGGGCGACGATATGACATTGTATTCCATACATCCATTCAAAAGTGTGCCATTGGCATCCAACATCTGTATGAGAAAACGGGGTTGTTCTATTTCGACATGATGGGGATCTTCCAAAACAACCGCATACTTCAGCAGCAAAATGGGATAATCCGGATTCACCGTGAAGGTGTAAACCAAGGATTCAGTTTCTGCACCTACACCGGAGTTTCCTAACCTCACCACCGCATTCTCGCCATTCGGGAGCAGTGGTAGCTGGTTACCTGTCCATGGATCGGTGCCTTGCTGCGTAATGAGTGTATGGTGTCCAGGTACAATACCGACGTTCAAGACCGTATCATAAATATGTCCATAGTAACCCGTCACAGCGTTGCTTGTCAAATCCATAAAATCCGGACACTGGGCATGCGCTGCGAGGATTGAAAATCCCCACAACAGAGCGCACAATATGGATTTTTTCGGATGCATATATACAATTGAATAATTCCCGCAAAAGTACTATTTTTTTTCATCGCTTCATCGTTTTCCATCGCTTCATCGTTTTTCCCTCGCCCCCACACAATATTTCACCTCGTCCACGTTATTCTGGCTGGAAAAAAGTTCAAACCTTAAAAATCATCAAGAATGAAAAACAAATGGATTCCTATCGCGATTATCGCCAGCATCGGGCTCTTTTTGGCTGCCATCGCCATCGGCATCGC
>Ga0310697_10001600_pt1 | contig 25907 bp, 23 predicted proteins | sample 172DNAGHGlowgp2_FD_203883 | JGI IMG/M metagenome (GOLD analysis project Ga0310697, IMG submission 203883) | Sheep rumen microbial communities from Palmerston North, Manawatu-Wanganui, New Zealand - 1728 DNA GHGlow gp2 (v2) (version 2) | ecosystem: Host-associated > Mammals > Digestive system >...
ATGGCTGTTCTTGTAAGCTTCGTTCAGTTATTGAATACGATAAAAATAATCGTTGTTTCATAGTAAAAGAAATCCCATATAGTGTCTATACAAATACAATTTGTAAAGAATTGGAAGAAATTTTAAATGGAGAAGAAAACCCAGGAATTGAAAGGTTTAATGACCTTACTGGTTCTACTCCTAATATTAAAATTTATTTAAAAAGAAATTCAAATCCCGATAGAGTATTAAAATATTTATATAAAAATACTTCACTTCAATCTTACTATGGAATTAATATGACAATGCTTGAGAATGGTCGTTACCCAAAAGTCTTTGGGTGGAAAGAGCTTCTCCAATCACATATTAACCATGAAAAGATTGTATATCGTAGAGGATTCGAATTTGAGTTAAATAAAAAGCTTGCGCGTGTTCATATATTAGATGGTCTATTAGTTTGCTTAGCTTCTATTGATGAGGTGGTACAAGTAATAAAAAGTTCCGCAACAACAGCAGCAGCAAGTAAAGCACTCCAGGAAACCTTCCTTTTAGATGGCGCGCAAGCTAAAGCTGTTCTCGAATTAAAACTCTCCCGTTTAGCACACTTAGAAGTTGAAAAAATTGAAAAAGAAAAACAGAAACTTGAACTTGAAATTGCAGAATTGAGAGAAATTTTAGAGAACGAAGATAAATTTAATGAACAACTTATCAATGGTTGGAATGAAGTTTCAAAAAAGTTCAGCGATTCTCGAAGAACTCAAATCTTAAATATTGAAAATGAAGATGATGAACCAAAAGAACTTCGTAAATTATCAATTAATCTTTCTAATCAGAACAACATTTATATTCATGAAGTTTCCACTTTATACTCCCAAAGCAGGGGCGGCGTAGGTAAGAAATTTAAAATGAATAAGGGTGAGTTCTTAATTTCTACTCAAAATGGAGACAATAAAAGTATAATTTTATTCTTCACAAAGAGTGGTAATTATTATCATGCCAAACTTTCTGATATTCCAACTGGAGAAGTTGTACCAATTGAATCAATAAGTGCTATGAGTAGTGAAGAAGAAGTATGTTATATGAGAGTTGTAGATAAAGAAACTCTTAAAGACAACAATAACAATATTATCTTCTTTACAAAACATGGGTTTATGAAGAAGAGTAAACTTAGCGAATACAATGTTACAAGACAGACGGGCGCAAAGGCTTTAACTTTAGAAACAAATGATGAAATATGTTCTGTAGCTGTAACAAATGATAGTCGTGTTGGTATGTTGACGGCGCGCGGTCAGTTCGTAATCTGCGAAACAAAAGATATACGTTCTATTGGTCGTGTGGCGAAGGGAGTAAAAGGAATTAAATTAAATGATGGAGATCAGCTAGTATCAGCTAAAGAAATTCCTAATAATACAAAAGAAATTATTAGTATAAGTAAAAATGGCTATACGAAACGAACTCCAATAAGTGATTTTTCTGTTACAAACAGAGGAGTAAAAGGCGGTAAAATCCATAAACTCAAAGACAACGAAGATAAATTAGTTTCTTTCTTACCAATTAGCACTGAAACGGAAGTTATAGTCGTGTCAAATAAAGCTCAAATCAAAATAAAATTATCCGATATTAGTCTTTTAGGTAAGGGCGCGCAAGGTACAAAATCAATTAGAATTACCGACTCCGCTAATGTAATTGGAATGACAATTTTTTAAGAAAATATCGGTCTTGAAAATTTGAGTTTAGTAAAAATTTAATATATAATATATATAGAAAGTTGAGAGAAAAACTTTCGAGAAATTAATAACTAAACAATTTTATTTAACAAAGGAGAAAAAAATTATGAAACTCACAGCAAAGTCAAATGAAGTATTCGAGTATGTAAAGAACAACGGTGGAAAGGTATCAATCCCTGAGATTACTAATGCGCTTGGAAGACCTAGCGATAGAAGTACTGGTGCTAACGTAACTGACCTCCAGAAGAAAGGTCTTGTTGTCAGAGAAAAGGTAGAAATCGAAGGAGCAGAGAAGCCAGTTACTTATGTTGTTCTGACAGACGAAGGTAAGGTTTTTGTTCCTAGCGACGACGAGGAATAATTTAATAGGAGGGTCTATCCCTCCGCCTTCTTTTTTATTTTAAAACAGATTAAACAAACAAACAGATATAAACAAATAGGAGAAAAATATGTTAAGACAGGCAGAGAACAAGGTTAAAGTAGAAGGTATCCTCGCAGAAATTGATCTTAAGCCAGGTTCATTTAATAAAAATGGACAGACTATGGAATCAATTGGTGGTCATATTATCGTTAAGGTAACTCAGAAGATTAGTGGCGAAATGAAAGAACTTGCAATTCCAGTGCATATGTTCGCGTCTAAGCTGACTAATAAGGGTACTCCTAACCCTGCTTATGAATCAATTAAGAAAATTGCTGACGAATATGTTAGTATTGCGGCATCTGAAACAGGTGAAGCTGGTGCGGATAGAATTAGAATTACAAGTGGTAGTGTTAGAATGAATGAGTATTATTCTGCAGATGGAAGACTCATTTCTTTCCCAAGAATTAATGCGTCATTTGTAACTCGTATTAATAAGAGTGATTGTAACCCTGAAGCTACATATATAACTGAATTTGTAGTTGCAAATAAATCAGAAGAAGTTGATCGTAATGGTGAACTTACTGGTAGATATAGAATCGATGCCATCATCCCTCAGTATGGCGGCAGAGTCGATGTTGTACCTATGTTTGCTCAGAGTGAGGGCGTCATTGATGCAGTTTCTACATATTGGAATGTGGGAGATACAGTAAAAGCTAATGGTAGACTTGATTTTTCAGCTACGACAGAAACAACTATTGAAGAAGTTGATTTTGGTGAACCAATTGAAAAGACAAGAACTATCAATAGAAGTGACCTTATTATTACGGGTGGCTCACAGGAACCTCTTGAAGGAGATTTCGCATTTGATAATGCAGAAATTCAGAATGCACTTGCAGATAGAAAGCTGAAACTTGAAAATCAGAAAGATAGGGATATGTCTAGAGCAGCTTCAAAGCATGCACCGGCGCAGAAGTCTAATAATGGATTCGCTGATCTTGGATTTTAAGGAGGTAACCAATGGCAATAGATATTATGAATATTAAGCCATCGGTCATTTCCAAAGATTTAAAAGGAAAATTTATATGTATTTACAGCTTGCCAAAGGTGGGAAAAACATCTTTGGCTTGCCAATTTCCTAAAAATTTACTATGCGGATTTGAGCATGGCTGGAATGCCATTTCTGGCGCCAAAGCAATAGACATCAAGAAATGGTCAGATTTTAAACAGGTTCTTAAACAGTTAGAGAAACCTGAAGCTCAAGAATTATATAATACTATTACAATTGATACAGTTGGAATTGCTTGGGATTTATGTGAACAATATATTTGTTCTCAACATGGAGTCCAAACATTATCAGACATCCCATGGGGTGGTGGTTATAGTGCTGCCAAAAAAGAATTTGATACTTGTCTGAGAAAAATTACTCAGCTTGGATATGGATTAGTTATAATTGCCCATGTGGATAAGCGTATTGAAAAACGCGCTGACGATTCAGAGGTAGAAATTCTTGGTCCTGCTATCCCTAAGCGAGCTTATGATATTGTCAACCAGCTCGTAGATATTATCGGGTATATTGATGTAACCTGGAATGAAGATGGTAGCAGCGAAAGAGTTTTGTACACTCGTAAAACTCCTACTGTAATGGCCGGTAGTAGATTTAAATATCTCGCTCCAAAAATTAAATTTGGTTATAATGAATTGGTTGAAGCTATTGTGGAGGCCATTCAGAAAAGCGAAAATATTGATGGAGCGACTGTCGTAGAAAAAGAAGAACAAAAAATCGAAGAAACATTGAATTTTGATGAGATTAGAGAAGAAGCATCTAAGCTTTGGACTAAACTTGTAAATCAAGATAATGCTAATGCTGAACGAATTTTGAAAAAAGTCGAAATGATTTTTGGAAGAAAAATTAAGTTAAGCGAAATTACTGAAGACCAAGTCGATCTTTTCAATCTAGTTCTTCTTGATATGAAAGACATGGATAAATAGAATAGAATTATTTGAAAGCGTATCTATATTAGATACGCTTTTTAAATTTGACAAATTGCTGAATTTTTGTTATAATATAATAAAGAAGAAAGGAGTGAAAATATGGCAAAATGTAGGCTTTGTGGAAAAGAAATTAACAAAGAAAAAGATGACTGGATAATGCCTTCAAAAAACTGGTATTATCATAAAGATTGTTATAATAATTGGAAGCAAGCTCAATTTACTAGCGATGAAGAATATATTGAATTAATCTATGACTTTATCGCAAGAGATTTAAAAAAATCATATGATTGGTGGGTTTGCGAAGCACAACGTAAAAAATTTATAAAAGAAAACAAGATGACCAATAAGGGCATCTTATTTGCATTGAAATATTTCTATGAAGTAAAACATGGAGATTGGGAAAGAGGCCATGGAGGTATTGGTATAGTTCCTTTCGTTTATAAAGATGCTTGTGCATACTGGGCGGCCAGGGAATATAATTCTAAAGGTACTATTGCTGAAATTGAACGTCAAATGCGCGAGGCCGCAACGAGAGAAAAGAAAGTAATTCATAGAAAAGGAAAAAAGCAACAGGAATTTAAAGTTGATTTTAGTGTTTTAGATGAGCTGGAGGATGAAGAGTGATTGATAAAAGAGATATTCAACAAATACTAGGCTGTTTGATGAAGAAACCTCAATTATTAAGTCAAATAGATAAATATTCTCTTGATTTAACAGATTTTCCCACAAGATTTGAACGTTCTATTTTTATGGCTATTAATGGTTTATATCGTCGCAGTGCTATAAAAATTCAACCAATAGATATAGAGAATTTTATTGAACCAGACCAAGTGTCTGCGAAATTATTCAAAGATAAGAATGGAATTGAATATTTACAAGACGCAATAGAATTGTCAGAAATTGATAACTTTGATTTCTATTATAATCGTTTTAAAATGTCTAATCTTTTAAGAGATTTAAAGAAGCAAGGTTTTGATATTAGTGAGTTTTATTGTGATGATTTAACGAATCCTAGAGCAGAAGAAATAAATGAACAGTTCAATTCTTTGACTCCCAAAAAAATAACTGAAGCAGTTAGAAAAAAATTAATTGGGATTGAGTCTAAATATGAGACTACTGATGAAATTGAAGTTGAATTAGCATCTGATGGAATGGAAGAATTAATAGACCAGTTCGGTGCTACATATGAAATAGGTATGCCTATCCAGGGTAATATATATAATCAAGTTATAGATGGGGCAAAGAAAGGTACGTTAACAATACGTTCCGCCGCCAGTGGCGTTGGCAAGACCAGAAACGCTGTGGCAGATGCTTGTTATTTAGCTTATCCTTTTAGATATAATTCAATGACTTGTGAGTGGGAACAAGAAGGAAATGATGAAAGAGTATTATTTATAGTTACAGAACAGCGATTTAAAGAAGTCAAAACAATGATTTTGGCATATTTAACTGATATAAATGCAACTCGTTTTAAATATGCTGATTTTAGTGAAAGAGAAATGAGTGTTATTACTCAAGCGATTCATTTGATGGAAAAATATAAAGAAAATCTAGTTTTAGTTAAGATGCCAAATCCAACAATTGAATCTGTAAAAACAATTGTTAGAGAAAACTGTATTATTCATGATATAGGTTACGTATTTTATGACTATATTTTTATTGGTCCTTCTCTACTGAATGAATTTAAAGGTTTTGCTTTAAGAAATGATGAAGTATTATTGATGTTTGCAACTGCATTAAAAGACTTAGCTGTTGAATTAGATGTAGCCATGTTTACTTCGACACAACTTAATGCAAAAGGCGATGATAATAAAGATATAAGAAATGAAAGTTCCCTCGCTGGCGGCCGAAGTACAATTAATAAAGCTGATAATGGTGCGATAATGGCTCGTCCAACAAAAGAAGAGTTAGAAATATTAGAACCATTATATAGAGATAATATTAATAATAAACCGAATCTTGTAACGGATATATTCAAAGTTAGAAGTGGGGAATGGACACAAGTACGTATTTGGTCAGATATGAATTTAGGTACTTTAAAAAAGCGAGATTTATTCATAACTAACTCTCGAATGGAAGCTATAGAAAATTTTAATGAAAGAGATGATTATAAAATCAAAAGTTGGGATGAATCTGAAGACGAGCATTTAAAGATAATAGTAGAAAGGTTAAATAACGGTGAGATAGTTGATTGATTATAAAGAAATAATTGAACAATTAGATACTCAAAAAGTAATTCAATTAATGGAGACTTTAGGAGTACAAGATTATATAGAAAAGCCAGGTTATGTTATTTTTCCTACCATTTGTCACAACGAAGATCCATCAGAAGCATCTATGAAATTATATTATTATGAAAATAGTCATATTTTTCAGTGCTATACAGATGAAGGTAGTATGTCTATTTTTCAATTTTTAAAGAATTATTATGAAACAAGGTCTTATAATTATGACTGGTATGAAGATATTTATAAAGTTATCCTTGATTGTAGTAATTATAGAAGAATAGATAGCTTCGCGCCAAAGAAGTATAAAAGTATTCGTAATCTATACACGGCGGCGGAGCCAATAAAACTTCCAACTTATTCAAATAGAATAATAGATTGTTTTACAAAATTTTATCCACCAGAATGGTTAAATGATGGAATTACAAAAGCTTCAATGGATAAATTTAACATTCGTTATTCAGTAACTCAAAATAAAATTATAATTCCTCATTATAATGTTAATGGTGAACTCGTAGGAATACGAGGGCGCGCACTCAACGAATGGGAAGTTGAGAATGTAGGTAAATATATGCCCGTACAGATAGAGGGTAAATGGTATAGTCATCCACTATCATTAAATTTATATGGATTGAACTGGACAAAAGAAAATATTAAAAGAACTGGAGTTTGTTTTTTAGTTGAAGCTGAAAAGTCTGTCCTTCAAATGGAAGGTTGGGATTTCGCGAACTGCTCTGCCGCGGTATGCGGAAGTCAATTCAACAAACACGCTTTGAAACTTTTAATGAAAACTGCGCGACCACGTGAGATTATAATTTGTTTTGACAAAGAAGAAAAAAAAGGTAGCGAAGAATATTTTAATAAATTATATTCAATAGGTAAAAAATATCAGAATTATTGCGACTTTTCTTTTATATATGATAGAGAAGGATTATTAGATATGAAAGATTCGCCGACTGATAAAGGGAGCGAAATCTTTTGGAAGCTTTATAAAAAACGTGTGAAAATAAGGTGATAATATGAAAGTATGCGGAATCTATGCAATCATTAATTTAAATAATAATAATATGTATATAGGTAAATCTATAGATGTCTTTCAACGATGGGAACAACATTTAGATAATGCTCGTCTTAAAAAATATCAATATGAGTTTTATAAAGATTTAATTAACATATCTAATTTTACTTTTCAAATACTTGAAATTTGCGAAGAAGACCAACTACAAGAAAAAGAACAATTTTATATAGATAAATATAATTCTTTATCTAAAGGGTATAACCAGGTTCAAGCAATTGATATTACTAAACAAGAAAGTTTAATGTTACAAGAAAGTATTTTAAAAGCTATTAATTTATTAGAAAATACTAATTTATTCTATAAAGATATAGCACAACAAACAAATTTAAGCGTTAATACTGTTTATAATATTAATATTTGCAAAAGCCATACTAAATATCATAATTATAAAAATAATATTCGTAAAGAGTGTGGACGAAAACAATATTATGATAAAGGGGAATTAAACCCACATAGCAAATTAAATGAAACACAAGTGTTAGAAATTATTGAATTATTAAAACACACAAATTTAACCTTAAGACAGATAGGAGAAAAATATAATGTTTCTCATAGTACCATTAATAATATAAACCGATGCAAAAGATGGACACATCTTATTAAAGATTTTAGTTATAATATTAGAAAAGAATATCAAGAGCGATAATTATATAAAAAGAGGGTAAGAATAAGATGAAAACAATAGCTTCAGAGCGACAAGATATGTTAAAACAACTCATAAAGGATTTAGATAAATTAACTAACCTTGTTACAATTGAAGGAATAAATTATCTGACAGATGCTAAATTAAGAGCCTATATTCTTCAAACAATTTTTATTATAGAGGAGCAAACGAATGAGAACAAAACTTGTAAATAAAGATATTAGAAGTAATTATACAAATGAATTGTTAATGGAGCGAGGTCTTACAAAAGAAGAATTAGAGTATTTTCTTAAAGTCCCTAACGATAGTAAGCTACAAGCCCCAAATTGTTTAAATAATATTGACGCCGGCGCAGCTTTATTCGATGATATGGTTCGTTCTCTAGGAGAAAAAGAACGTATTATTGTAGTAGTCGATAGTGATGTAGACGGTTTCACTTCCGCAGCAATTTTTGGACAATATCTGCGTAAACATAATGAGAAAGTTCAGATTGATTATATTTTACATAAGGGCAAAGGTCATGGCCTATCAGATACAATTGAAGATATATATAAACTATATGACGAAAATCCAAATATTAAATATGTAATTTTACCAGATTCCAGTAGTAACGATTATGAATATCACGAACGTTTGTATAATGATAATATAAAATGTTTGATTTTAGACCATCACATTGTAGAACCTGACACTCAATTCTCCGAAGGGGCAGTTATTATTAATAACCAGCTATCAGATGAATATATTAATAAAGATTTATGTGGCGCGGGAGTGACATGGCAATTTTGTAGATTTATGGATAACTTCTATGACACTCATTATGCCGACGAATTTATTGACCTCGCCGCCCTCGGTATAGTATCTGATATGATGTCAATGCTTTCATTGGAAAACAGATATATTGTGCATACAGGACTAAATCGAATTAATAACTATTTCTTTAAAGCACTTTGTGAAAAGCAATCCTTTTCAATGGGAGGGAAAGTAACTCCTATTACTATTGCATTTTACATTACCCCACTCATTAATGCGATGATTCGTGCCGGCGCCGAAGACGAAAAACAGCGCTGTTTCCAAGCCTTTGTTGACGGGCATGCAATGGTAGAATCTCATAAGCGTGGTGCAAAGGGTACTTTTGAAGAGGTAGCAATTGAGTCAGCGCGTGAGTGTACGAATGCACGTGCAAAGCAAAATCGTATACTTGATAAAGCAGTTGAAGAATTAGAAATTAAAATTCACAAGTATGATTTATTGGAAAATAAAATTTTATTTGTAAGACTTGATAACGAAGACTTCCCTCCTGAATTAAACGGACTTACTGCTATGAAACTCGCAGCTAAATATCAAAAGCCAACTATTGTTGCGCGACTGAATGACGAGGGCGAAATTAAAGGCTCAAGCAGAGGACTTAATGATTCAGAACTAACTTCTTTTAAAAACTTCATGGATGAAAGTGGCTATTTTACTTTTACTGCTGGTCATGATAATGCTTGTGGTATTGGTATTTTAGATAAGAACTTAGCAGCTTTTCATGAGTATGCGAATAAGAAATTAGCAGATATTGACTTTGGTGAAACATGGTATGAAGTTAATTTTGAACGTATTGCTGCGGATTCAGATATAAAAGATTTAATTGTCGATATTGCTGAGCATGAAGACATTTGGGGACAACATAACAATGAGCCATTAATCCATATCAAAGATATTAATATTACAAAAAATGACATTCGTATCATGGGTAAAAACCAAGATACCGTTAAGATTGAAAAATTTGGGATTGCATATATGAAATTCCATGCAAAAGATTTTATTAAGGAACTCAGTCAATATAATAAAGAAATGAAATTAGAAATTGTTGGTAGAGCAAATTTAAATGAATGGATGGGAAATTATACCCCTCAAATTTTTATCACAAATTATCAAATTGAAGATGGGAGTTTAGGATTCTAATGAAGTGGGAAGAATATATAGAAGAATATTATAAATCGCCACTAGATTTATCCGAGTGGTGCAAAACAAATCTTGAATGTCCAGAATGTGAAGGCTCGATTTATAAAAATATACGTTATGTTTTAACATCTAATCCTCCTAAATATCGTTATAAATGCCCGAAATGTGGATGGGAAACGATATGGTATTCATATTAATTTGACAAATTAATAAAATTTTGCTATACTATATATAGAAAATGAGAAAAGAGGTAAATGTGAATGGATAAATTAAAGTACCCAGGTTCACTGCATGGACATACGGATTTTAGTAATTTCCGTTTAAGAGATTCTATTAATACCGTAGAATCCTTAATTGATTATGCAATTGAACTAGGACATGAAGTAGTAGCAATTACCGAACATGATACAATAGCAAGTGCGGTTAGAGCTGAGAAGTATTACAATAAAATAAAAAAAGATAACCCTAATTTTAGGGTTCTTTTTGGTAATGAAATTTATTTGGTAAGAAATGGATTAACAAATGATAATTTTAATAAAGATTTTGATAGGTATTATCATTTTATTTTGCTTGCAAAAGATGAGATAGGTCATCAGCAAATTCGAGAAATATCAACTCGGGCGTGGATGAGAAGCTGGACCGCGCGCCGGATGCGTAGAGTTCCTACGTATTATCAAGATTTAATTGACATTATAGGAAGCAACCCAGGACATGTAATTGGTAGTACGGCTTGCTTAGGTGGGTGTTTACCTGTTCAATTAATGCGGAATAGAGACACCGGCGCGCCGTCTATTGATAAAATATTAGTTTGGATTAATCAGATTCAAAATATTTTTGGAAAAGAAGATTTCTATTTTGAACTGCAGCCATCAAAAAATAAGGATCAGATATATGTTAATGATAAATTAATTGAACTTGGCGAGCAGCTTGGAATTAAATATATAATCACAAATGATGAACATTATTTAAAGAAGGAAGACAGACCAATTCACAAAGCTTTTCTTAATGCACAACAGGGTGATAGAGAAGTTGATGATTTCTATGCAACAACTTATCTTATGAGCGATGAGGAAATTAGAGATTATATGGAAGATAAAATTGGAGAAGAAGCACTTCAAAAAGCTTATCAAAGTATAATTGAAATTAAAAATAAGTGTAAAGATTTTACATTAATGAAACCGCTGAATATTCCGAGATTAAATTGGAAATATTATAAAGTTGAACCATATGAAATACAGTTTTGGAGTGATAAAATTCCGTATTTAAAAACTTTTCTTGAATCAGAATATGATGAAGATAAACATCTTGCATATGCAATTATTGATAGATTAGTTAATAGTACAATTGAAGAAGATTTATGGAATCAAAAAACCGCAGATGAAATTAATGCGTGTCTTGAAGATACATGGGTATCTTCTGAAGTAAACGGCAGTAGATGGAGTGCGTATTTCTTAAATCTTCAGAATATAATTGACGTATGTTGGGATGCGGGGACATTAGTTGGAGCTGGACGTGGTTCTGGCGTAGGTTTTATTTTGTTATATCTTTTAGGAATTACACAAATAAATCCATTAAGAGAGAATGCGCCAACTTTCAGATGGAGATTTCTTAATCCCGAAAGAGTATCAGTATTAGATGTAGACATAGACATCGAAGGCGGCCGCAGAGCTGAAGTTTTAAATAAATTTAGAGAAGTATATGGTAACGATAGAGTTGCGAATGTACTTACTTTGAAAACTGAAAAATCGAAATCTGCAATTCTTACAGCAGCAAGAGGGCTTGGAATTGATGTAGATACAGCACAGTATTTGTCTTCATTTATTGAAGCAGATAGAGGACAGTTAAGAACACTTCATCAAACTTTTTATGGTGATCCAGATAATGGTATTAGTGCTTCAAAACAATTCCGTATTGAAATGGAAGAAAATTATCCAGAGTTGTGGAAAGTAGCACAAGGAATTGAAGGACTTATTAATGGAATGGGTATTCATGCAGGCGGAGTTATTTTTGTAGATGAACCTTTTACAAACTCAACTGCATTGATGCGTGCGCCAAGTGGAGAAATTATTACACAGTTTGACTTACATGATGCAGAAGACACAGGGTTAATTAAGTATGATATTCTTTCTGTAGAAGCATTAGATAAAATTCATAATTGTATTGATTTAATTTGTGAGTATGGTTATGAAGAAAAAGAAGCTACGCTTAAAGAAACCTATGAAAAAATCGTTGGTGTATATAACTTAGAAAGAACTGCACCAGAGATGTGGGAAAAATGTTGGAATCATGAAGTTATGAGCTTGTTCCAAATGGAAAAGCAAAGTGGTATTCAAGGAATAGCTGTAATGAAACCAACATCGGTAGATGACTTAGCAATTTTGAATTCTGCAATTCGTCTTATGGCTACTGAAAAAGGTGGCGAAATGCCAGTAAACAAATTAGCAAGATTTAAAGCTCATCCAAGTGATTGGGATTATGAATTACAAAAATATGGACTCGGCGCCGAAGCCAAAAAGATATTAGAGCCAGTATTAAATATTTCTTACGGATTATGTATTGCCCAAGAACAATTCATGCAGCTGGTACAATTACCAGAGCTGGGTGGTTTTAATCTAACTTGGGCAGATAAGCTGAGAAAATCAATTGCAAAGAAAAATCCAGCTGAGTATGAAAAGTTAACCGAGGAATATTTTGAAGAAATTAAGAAGCGCGGATGTGATGAAAGACTTTGTAAATATACCTGGAATGTACTTATTGCGATGAGTAAAGGTTATGGATTCAATCTATCACATACATTAGCATATTCAATTATTGGGTTACAAGAATTAAATTTAGCATATCGTTATCCAATCATTTTATGGAATTGTGCTTGTTTAATTAGTGATAGTGGCGGTAATGAAAAAGATGAAATTGAACGAGAAAACGAAGAAGACAATCGAGGAGATAATTGGGAAACCTTTGACGACGTATCAATGGGAGTTTTTCAAGATGATATATCAGGAAACGAAGAAGAGGAAGAAGATACATCTAATACTCCTGCCAAAAAGAGGGCTGCCAAAATCAACTATGGAAAGATTGCAACAGCTATTGGAAAAATGAAAAGTGAAGGAGTTAATATTGTTGCAACCGATATTAATAAAGCAAAATTCACTTTCGCGCCAGATATAGAAAACAATAGTATTATTTATGGATTAAGTGGAATTACAAAAGTAGGAACAGATATAGTCCATCAAATTATAGAAAATAGACCTTATAATTCCATAGAAGACTTTCTTAATAAAGTTAAAGTGAATAAACCGCAAATGATTAATTTAATTAAAGCAGGTGCTTTTGATAATATCTGTAAAAATAATGATAGATTTAAAGCAATGGAAGATTATATTGATTTAATTGCAGATAAAAAGAAAAGAATTACATTACAGAATATGAAAATGTTAATTGATTTTAATTTAATTCCAAATGAATATGATTTTCAATGCAGAGTTTATAATTATAATAAATATTTAAAGAAATTTAAAGAAGAAGATTATTATGTTATGAATGATATAGCTTTTAAATTTTATGAGAATAACTTTAATATTGATTTATTAGTTCCAATTTCAGAAGAAGAATTTCATTTTAAAATTAAACAAGTAGATTGGGATAAAATTTATAAAAAACAAATGGATATTATTAGACCTTTTATAAAAGAACATAATGAAGAATTATTAAATGCGGTAAATAAAAAACTTTGGGAAGACGTATGGAATAAATATTGTCTTGGGAATATTAGTAAATGGGAAATGGATGCGGTTTCTTGTTATATACATGAGCATGAATTAAAGAAAATAAAAAATAATATTTATGGATTAGCAGATTACGCTAAACTTTCAGAAGAGCCAGAAGTTAACTATGAATTTACATCAAAACAAACTGGTCAAAAGATTCCGTTATTTAAAATTCATCGTATCTCGGGAACTGTTTTAGATAAAGATAAAGGAAAGAAAAGTGTTACTTTATTGACAACCAGTGGAGTTGTAACAGTTAAAATTTTTGGTGATGCATTCACTCATTATGATAAACAAATATCCGAACGTGGCGCCGACGGACGTAAACACGTTATTGAAAAGTCTTGGTTTAGTAGAGGTAATAAAGTTATTATAACCGGAATCAGACGAGGAGATAGTTTTATAGCAAAAAAATATAAGAATACTCCTCATCACTTAGTCGAGTTGATAACTGAAGTAGACAATAGCGGATATATCAAAACAAAAAAAGAAAGAGAGGAAATAGCATGAGTAGATATATTAATACGGTAGGCGATTTAATTAGAGAACTAAAAAAATTTCCATCTGAAGCATACGTGTTTGACCTCATGTATGAACCAATTGATCGAGTTTACTACAAAGAAGAGATTCCTCTAGGAGATACGGGAAATCCAAAATGTAAATGGGTTGAAGGAGTAGTTATAGAATGACTTATGGATTATATGATGCCGATCTCCAATATTATCCTATTCCTTTTTATAATTTAGAATTAATGAAGCTATCCTCATATTATAAACGAAAAAGAGAAATAGTTGGGCTTTCGCCCGACTTTTCTCCAAATCGTTACAATCATTTTATAGTGCGCCAAGATTTTTATAATCCAAATATTATTTCATTGAAAGGAAACAATATAGAATATGGCGGCCGCGCCTTCGATGGCAACAAATATAAGCCATTACCTATGGAAATTGAAGTTATGCCTCCAGATATTTCCTTGTATAGTAAAGTGCCTATTCCTATAAAGAAAAAAATGCCAAGCTTTTTTAGTACAATGAAAAGAGCAGAGCATATTCGTTTATCTTTAGACGGAAAAAATATATGGAAAGATTTCGAAAAACAATTTCGACATGATATTAATGCACATGGAATTATATTTCATGACTATAATTTAAATGAAGTTAATGGCGCAGCTGATTTTATAATTGATAATCTCCCAAATTGGATTGCCCATAAAGAGGGCCGCCGCATTGGAGCAAAATTTCCAATTCAAGTAAACAACAAAGAAGATTTATGTAAATGGCTGTCAATATCTCCTATGGGAACTTTCTATTCATTACAACACAATGGTTTAATAGATGAATCTTATATTCCAAATTTGGTAGAGTTAAATTTATCTTATTCAATTAAAAAACAAGTAAGTGTAAGTATATTTGATAATTTCACTTATGAGCAACTTATAAACGGAGGTATCAGACGTATCTTTCGAAATATTATAAATTTACGTAGTTATGGACTCTTTTTTCCACTTATATATAATGAGACTTTTCTCATTGATGATAACTGGAGAATGGTTATGAAATTAATTAATCGATATAATGAACATCTACTCATTAAAGGCAAAAAAGAATATTTAAAACGTGTAGAACCTTATGAAACACTATTTAGTTATTGTAAGGCTGCAATTAAGCAATACCATATAAAAGAGCCATTACTATCTAAAGAATCTATACAATCAATTTTTCAATTTGTTAGAGAAACAGATTATGATTTATTTAAAGATTTCTACGAATATCGTGGAGGTGAAGTAAGAAATGACAGGTAAAGAAATTAAAGAAAAAATTAATTTTAATAACTATAAAATCCAATCTCTAATGGATCCATCAATATTCATTTTACAACCAGAAGTTCAAAAATATATAGAAGATAATGAATATTTGAAATCCATTTGTCCACATGAATATGAAAATGGAGTATGTATTTATTGTGGCTCAAAAATATAATCCTTAAATTATTTATATACTTAGGAGGTTTGATATGCAATATATCAAGAAAAGAGACGGTAGAGTTGTTGAATTTAATAAAAACAAAATTGTAAATGCTATATTAAAAGCTTTTGAGCAAGTTGATGGAGAAGTAACTACATATGCTATTCAAAAGGCTAATAATATAGCTAATTTTATTGAAAAAGAAAATGATAACATTCTGACAGTAGAAGAAATTCAAGATTTAGTAGAAAATGGATTGATGTCTACTAAAAGAAAAGATGTGGCGCGCGCATATATTCGTTATAGAGAGGAAAGAGCACGCGTCAGAAACTGGAATAGTCAAATGATGGATAAGGTTGCAATAAAATTAGAAGCTTCTGATGTCCAAAATCAAAATGCTAATGTAGATGAATATTCATTCGGCGGCCGCAGAGGTGAAGCAGATAATGTTATATTAAAACAATATGCTCTTGATAATTTAATGAGTGAAATGGCGCGCAATAATCATTTAAATAATGAAATTTATATCCATGATTTAGATAGCTATGCGCTAGGTATGCATAACTGCCTTTCGGTGCCATTCGACAAATTATTGGCAGAAGGTTTTAACACACGACAAACTGATATAAGACCAGCTAATTCTGTAAATACCGCTTTTCAATTAGTAGCAGTTATCTTCCAATTACAAAGCTTACAACAATTTGGTGGGGTTTCAGCTACACATTTAGACTGGACAATGGTTCCATATGTAAGAAAAAGTTTCTATAAACATTTCAAAGATGGATTACATTATATAGAAGATCCAATAGGTGATAAATATTTATCTGAAATAAATCAAGAAATGCCTATTGATGACGATAAGTATAAAGAACCATATCATTATGCATATAGATATGCTATGGACATGACAGTAAAAGAAACTCAACAAGCTGTTGAAGGAATGTATCATAATCTCAATACCTTACAATCTCGTAGTGGAAATCAACTACCTTTCACTTCAATTAACTACGGAACTTGTACCCTTCCAGAAGGTCGTATGATTATTAAAGCACTTCTTGAAGGCTCAATCAAAGGTGTAGGGAAACTTCATAAAACCCCAATTTTCCCTTGTGGAATTTTCCAATTAATGAAAGGGGTAAATAGGAAACCTGGTGATCCAAATTATGACCTATATAAATTAGCTTTAGAATCGACTGCGCGCCGTCTATATCCAAACTATGCGAATGTAGATTGGTCAGTTAATGAAGGCTATGATAGGAATGATCCGAAGACATATTTCAGCACAATGGGTTGCCGTACTAGCAACGGAGCCGATATTAATGCAGAACCTGGAGTAAATCCACAAACCAAAGATGGCCGTGGAAATATCGCACCGGTAACAATTATTCTTCCAACTCTTGCTATGCAAGCTGGTGATGTAGATACTTTTTTATCTATTCTCGACGAAAAAATTCACGAAGCTAAAGAAATGCTTATTGAACGATATCGTTATATTTGTTCTCAAAATCCAGCTTCAGCTAAATTCATGTATGAGAATGGGACAATGATTGGTTATCATCCAGAAGAAGGAATCGAATCAGCTCTCAAACATGGCACTTTAGTAATTGGACAACTTGGTTTAGCAGAAGCACTTCAAATTCTCATCGGTAAAGATCATACCACAAAAGAAGGAATGGAAGTTGCTAAACGTATTGAGCAGTTATTTAAAGATAGATGTGCAGAATTTAAGCAAAAAGAGAAACTCAACTTTGGTGTATATTATACTCCAGCTGAAAATCTTTGCTACACAGCTATGACAAAATTTAAAAAAGATTTTGGTGAAATTCCAAATGTAAGTGATAGAGATTACTTTACAAATTCTATGCACGTTCCAGTGTGGAAAGAAATCTCGCCTTTTGATAAAATTGATATTGAAAGCGAACTCACTGGTTACTCAAACGCTGGATGTATCACTTACGTTGAATTAGAAGGAGCAGTTCTTAAAAATATTGAAGCATTAGAACAAATTGTAAATTATGCTATGGATAAAGATATTCCATACTTTGCAATAAATGTTCCAAATGATATTTGTTTAAATTGCGGATGGACTGGTGAGATTGGAGATGAGTGTCCAGAGTGTGGTTCTACTCATATTCAACGCCTAAGACGAGTAACTGGTTATTTAACTGGTGACTACAAAACTGCATTCAATAAAGGGAAACAAAAAGAAGTTGAAGATCGATATAAACACAGTGAAAAACTATGAGTAGATATAATACAATAATTAAAAATGACGTGGTAAATGGGAAAGGGGTCTGCGTTTCATTCTTTGTTCAGGGATGTAAACACAGATGTCCCGGATGTTTTAACCCAGAAACATGGGATTTCAATGGCGGCCACCCATTTACAAAAGAAACTATACATGAAATTATAAAAGCTATTGGCGCCAATGGAATAGAAAGAAATTTCTCAATACTTGGTGGTGAACCGTTAAGTCTTCAAAACATCTCAATGGTAGAACAAGTAGTATCTGCTGTTCGTGCAACTTACCCAAATATAAAAATATACCTATGGACTGGTTTTAAATTTCAAAATTTAGATTATGGCGATCCAGTTGTTAAAAAGATTTTTGATAATATTGATGTAATAATTGATGGTAAATTTATTGAATCTCAAAAAAATTTAAATTTAGATTTGCGAGGCAGTTCAAATCAAAAAATTTGGGTTAAGAATAATAAAAATATTTGGGAGGAAAGTAATGGACAAGATTACTGTTAAGTATGGATTACTTAAAAAAACTTTTGAAAATTTAAAAAAGATTAATCCGACTGATGATACAGAAATAAGTTTTGAGTATGTAGTTGGGAGCTGTTTTCCTAATATATATAAAAACATACAGACCGCATTACGTACTCAATATACAAAAGGCTATGCAGAAGGCTCTAGAAAAAACAAAGAAAAAGAATAAGATAAACTTAAGCCAGACTTTTGTCTGGCTTAAATTTTGACAAAAAAATTTTTTTTTGATATAATATATATAGAGAATAAAAAGGAGATAATTATGGATTTCAAAAATGTAGCAGTATCTAATTTAGAAGGAGCAATAAGGGGAATGAGAAATCCCCTTGAATCTTGGAAGAGATCTGATAGCTATTTTGGCATCGCAAACTTAGATGGTGGCGTATCAGAGGACGAACTTATCGATATTATTGATATATGGACTACTAAAGATTTAAAAGAAAAAGACATTTCATTTGAACATTATGATAATAATTGGGAAGATGCTTGGGATGAAAGACTCCATTGGTGCATATCTAATGGAATCTTATACGATACCCCGAATGCATCTTTAATGGCAATATTGGGTCCTAACGATTTAAAACTAGCACAGAGCCTTGTATTAGCTGGAACAGAACATCATAAATTTATGAGACAAATTTTTGTATCTGTTGATATAACCGCGCCGCTTTATTGGTGGAAAGAATTCGATACATATAAAGTTGGAACTACTGCAAATTCAACAAGTACAATGCATAAACTTTCTTCTGTTCCAATTACAAAAGAAATGTTTAGTTTTGATGAAGATTGGGATTTAACTTTTAATATGTTACAAGGCTCAATAATTAAAGGTTGTGAAGACCTACGAAAAAAATATGTTGAAACAAATGATAAGCGTTATTGGCGCGCTCTCGTACAAATATTACCAAGTGCTTGGCTACAAACACGCACAGTGACTATGAATTATGCTAATCTTAGAAATATGTATTTCCAGCGTAGAAATCATAAGCTAGTTGAGTGGCGAGAGGATTTTTGTAATTGGGTTGAAACTCTTCCATATGCTAAAGAATTAATTGTGTTGGAGAATAATAATGAAAACTAAAATTTTTACTAAAAATGAAAAAGGTAAAATTGAATTTACCGAAAAAGAACTAAAAAAATTATTAGATGAGATTTATAATGAAGGCTACAACGATGGTAAAAGTAGAAGTTATATATACACAACTCCATTGTGGCAATACGGTACATGGTGTACTGCTGGTTCTATTACTGATACTAAACCCGTAACAACTACCACTGCAACAACCGGACCTATTAATTCTACTATTACAATAAAAGGAGACAAATAAATGAGACTTATTGAACAAACAGAAAAAATTGTAGTTGACACTGAGGAAGAAGCTATTCATCTTATCCAACAAGCTAAAGAAGAGGCCGCTTCGAAAGGATATATACTTGGCGCGAGTGGCTATACGTATAAAACTAAGAAAGCTAAAGGTGAAATTGTTGGAGAAGCTTGGGTAGTATCTATTAAGAAAGTGCTTGGAGGAGTTTGGGATGACTGGGAATGATAAAGAATTTGAAGTAATAAAAAGTGGCTTAGCTGAAGACGGAAAAGAAGGATTAGAAATAATTGAAGAAGATGCCTTTGATAGCGAACCATCAAATGAAAAAATTGAACAATTTTATGAAGAAAATAAAGATGCTATCGATTTAATTGGCGGTCTTGATTTATTTGAATCTTTATTACAATTAAATGACGAAGACTTCAGTATTTTAAAACCACAAATGATTACTTTATTTATTAGTGCATTGAATGAGCCGGAAACAAAACAAGAGCTTCAGACTTTAGCATTAGCACGAAATTATACCGCTCAAACAGCAAAAGAAGACTTTGATATTGCCGCCGCGGCAATTAATGAGATTGATTTCTTAAGCAACATTAAAAAAGATTTTCTTAAAGAATTATATACAATTATATGTAATAAACTACAAGATATCATTAATAATACTAACCAAATTATTCACATCCCTTGTGAATTAGAAGAAGATGTTCAACTACCAACCTACGCTCACGAAACTGATGCAGGTTTAGATATTTATGCAAGAGAAGAAATTACTATCGAACCAGGAGAAACAAAAATACTTAATACTGGTATTAAAGCCGCAATCCCTGAGGGATATGCCTTACTTATACAGCCTAGATCGGGTCAATCCGTTAAGACTAAATTACGTATTGCCAATACGCCGGGCCTCATCGACTCAGGTTACCGCGATGATATTGGCGTTATTATCGAAAATATAGAACCACCTTTCAAAGATATAGATTATGAATTTGATGACAATGGAGAAATTCATATTAAATCAATTATTCATGGCTTAGCTTATACGATTACAAAAGGGCAACGTTTTGCCCAAATGCGACTAGTTCAAGTTCCAAAAGCGGAGTTTATCCAAGTGGAATCTGTAGGAGAAATTGGCGAAGACCGTGGCGGCGGCTTCGGTAGTAGTGGAAACTAGTGGCAAAAATTAAAATTGAAGATATTAGAAAGGTGGCGATAGAACATGACTGGAAGTTGCTTTCAGAAGAATATAAAAATTTAGATACAGAATTAACCTTTGAATGCGCTGAAGGTCATAAAATATATATACCATATAAAAGAGTTAGAAACAAATGGATTTGTCCAATATGTCAGCAAAATCAATATAATTTTACTAAAGAAATATTGCCAAAAAGTAAATCAAAACAGCGTTCTGTTGGTCTAGATCAAGCCACACATACAACAGGATATTCAATTTTCGATGATGGAGAACTTGTATATGCAGACGTCTTCCGCGCCAGCGCGGACGATGAAATAGAGCGTGACATAGAAATAAAAAATTGGCTAATCCAACTAATTCAGAATTGGAAACCAGATATAATAGGAATTGAAGGAATACAACTCCAACAACTTAATAATAAAACAGTTGGAGTTACTACTTACCAAACCTTAGCTCGTTTGCAAGGCATATTAATGGCTACTTGTGTTGAACAAAATACTGAATATGTAATTGTTCCGCCAGCGACTTGGCGCTCTCACTGTGAAGTAAAAGGACGCTCAAGAGTAGATCGCAAACGTTCTATGCAAATGAAAGTTAAGGAATGGTTTGATATAACAGTTTCAGATGATATTGCAGATGCTATAGGTATCGGCAAATATATAAATGATAAACATAAAAAGAAGGTTGAGATATTCAACTGGGAATAGGAGGAATATTAATGATTAATGTTACAATGGATCAAATAATTGACTTTAGAAATAGCGGTGATTTTTTTGATGGTACTGTTCTTCCGCTAAAAGCGGCTTATAAACTTAACAAAATCAGAAAAGCTGTAGAAAAAGAAGGTGAGTTTTATTCAGAGAAATTCCAAGAAATTCTAAACAATTATGCGAAAAAGGATGAAAATGGCGGTCTAGTCTTTAGCGAAGATGGCGATCAAATTATGATTCAAGAAGACAAAATTGATGAATGTAATAACGCATTAAGTGATCTTCAAAATTTAGAAGTTCAAATTGAAAACTATGGACTAACGATCGATGATTTTGGAGAAGATTTAGAATGTACTCCAGACCAGCTGGCCGCGCTAATGCCATTTATGGATTAAATAAATAAAAAGAAGGTCTTTCGACCTTCTTTTTTTTATTATCTTAAGTTTCTTACCTGTGTAACGTTTCTATACCCAGCATCTTTTACTATAATTTGTTTAACTCTATTAGCTACTTTGTCTACATCATAATCATTATTTAGATGATCAACATTAATATTAACCTCAATATTCGTATCCCCATCATAAGAATTGTCTATTGAATTTGTAGAATTCATTGCACTAGATAATACATCTTTTAACGCTAAGAAATTTTTAGTATCAGTTGCACTAAGTACAAGCTCAGGTTTAGATGGCGTACCATCAAGCCAAGCCGGACCAGTATAATTTGCAAGACCACCAGTAGCAAATTTTAAAGCCTTTGCTGATTTATATTTTTTGCTCTTTTTAATCTCAGAAACGGTATCAGGATTTCCTAAAGTCTTTAAAGCCTTTGGTAATGAACCATTAGAACCAAATGTTTTAACCAGATTATATCTGTCAATACCACTTGCACCGATGATAGCTTTAAATATATTTTCCCAAGTAAATGGATCGGATCCTCCTGTTTTATTAAGTAGGTGTTTTAATACAGAGGCTTTCCCGTATCCAGCTGCCGCGCCAAGACTAAATAAGGTATTGATATGACTACTTTTAATATTTTTTGGCTTAATTTTTTTAACAGCTTTTAGCTGATTCATATAAGCGTTATATTTCTTTTGTTTATCCGCCGCAGTATTTACATTAGTATTAGTTTTTGTTTTTGTTTCTGTGGAACCTGTTTCTACTTTCTTGTTAGCTTCTTCTTCTATTTGTTTTTGTTCTGCGGCTTTTGTAGCTTCTTCAATTTCTTTAGATGCTTCTGGACCATAAACGTTATTATCCTTCAGTTCTTCTGCGCTAAAAGCTTGTCTAACGTCTACGTAAGGAATCTCTGAATTAGCAAAGTCACTAACATCATAGTTTCCTTTATTACGTAAATCTTCATAAGATGCGCCTAATAAATCTCTAGCCTCTACTACTGATAAACCATTAGCTTTAGCATTAGAAATATTAGTTGTTAACAATGAAAGACTTTTAGCTATTTTTTCAATTATTGATTGTATTTGACCGATTTCATTTACAACCGCAGCTTGTTTATCTTGATTTGTAGTCAAACCAGTCATTAATTCTTTAAATTTTAAATCAATTTGTTCTCTTAAGGCATCAGGCTTTTTATCATATTCATTCGCCGCCTTATAAGCTTCATAAATTTCATTACGATAAGTGGTTGGATCGCTCATCCAGAGATTAACCAAAGAAGCATTATTAACACCTTCAGCAATTGTTTCTTGAATTTCAATTTGACGTTCTCTTTGCTCTGCCGCCAGATCAGCTTGAGTTTGTAATTTATCTAATAATTGATTTTCTAAACTACGTTGATAATCCTGTTGTGCTTTGGCAATTTCTTGTTCAAGTTGAGCGATCTCTGTTTGATGACCCCCAGAGGTATCTGCTCGTAGTGCAGCTAATCGTTGTTGCTTTTGAGCGATATCTCTCTCGGTATTAGCATTATCTTCTTGCTGTCTTCGTTCATCAAGCTTACGTTTTACATCTTCAAGTAAGCGCTTTAAAGCATCAGTAATAGAACTACTTAATTGCTTAAAGCTTTCTGTTTCTCTTTTAATTTCATTTTCACTAATATCCCAAAGCTCATCAGCATAACCAGCCCAATCACTTTGTAATTGCGAAAGTTCATCATATAATTCATTAACACTAGTATTAGCATTTTTGTAAGCATCACTTAATTCTGATGTTGAATCGACGATTTCTTTAACATAGTCCTGAATAGCTTTAGCTCGATTTTCATTTAATAAACCTTCGAATTTATCATTTTCAAAACTTGTAGTATCAAATTCTACTCTAACTGTACCATCTGCATTTCGAGTAACAGTTAAATATTTTTGAGCTGCGGTTTGAGTTTCTATTGTATCTTGTAAAGTTTTTTGATATTCTTCATAACCTAATTTTTCAGTATCGCTAAGATTTGCCGCAGCATTCATAACAGCAGTATTATACGCAGCAGTCGCATCACTAACTTGTTTTTGATATTTTTTAATATCACTATTAGCTTTAGCTAAATTCTTTTGTTCTTTATTTATCTGAGCTTGGATAGAATTCTTTTTACTCTTCTTTTTTGCTTTTCCCTTCTGCTTTTTTAAACTATTGATTTTATTTTGTGCAGTAGTTTTTCTGCTCTGCGCACTAGATAAATTAGAACGTGCATTATTTAAAGTTGTTGCTGCTTCATTAGAAACCTCATCCAAAGCTTCTCTCGATTCTAATTTACTTGTAATAGAAGCTAAAGTAGTTCGTTCATCTTCGATACTTAAAATTTTTCGTAAGGCATCTTTTTGTTCATTAACTAATTCAATTTGTGTTCTTAATTTATCGGTAGATTCAGTAAGTCCTAATATGAAAGTATCCATTACTTGATTAAGATAATTATTATTATTAGACTTCACTAAACCAGTTGCTATTTGTTTATCTAGAGTTTCTTGATATTCCTTTGCACGAGAAATATTGTTTTCAGTAGCCGTAATCTTTTTTGTTAAATTCCAAATTTTAGTTAGCTCATTTTCCCAAGCAAAAAAGGTTTTGTATAATTCTTCACCCATTTGCTCTAGAGCTTCTTTTGCTTTCTTAACATTATCTTCTGCCGAATACTTTTTAGAAAGCCTATCATTAATTTCTTTATTAAGCGCATCAGCTAATGCCTTACGTCTCTCTACGTTTTTAACTTTGTTAAGAGCTGCTTGATTTATTACATAAGTACCATCTTGTTCTACGATATAGCCAGCAGTATTAACAATTTCATTTTTAGTTTTACTCTTCTTTTTCTTTTTACCAGTTTTATATGAATATGAAATTTGAACTGCACTAGCTGCGCCAGAATTATAAGCAGCCTTATTAGCACCTTTTTTACCTTTTTGTTGTGCGGCAGTTCCTTTATCAAGTTGTTTTAACTCTGCAGTTGCTTTATTAACCTGCGCTTGATTATAGCCAATATATTTAGTTATACTTTTAATATAATCATCGCCACCGCCTCCACCAGATTTCAGTGATTCTCCAGTTTTATGGAGTGTCGCACGCATTTCTTTAATGTACTTTCCAAATGCTTTAGCATTATCATCCATTAAACGTTGAGATTTCTCTGTTTTACGAGCTATATTTTCCCACCAAACAGAAACATATCCAATCGATTTAGCGGTATCTGTTGCGGCTTTGGCGACTTTATCACTATTGTTTTTTACATGTTTTGCGGTACTGGTCGCTGCTTTTTTAACAGTTTTACTACTACTTTTATTATTATTATTAGAACTACTTGGCTTAGGAACTGGTACAATACCACCGACACTATTACCCATAGATCCAGCCGAAATAGTTTGTTTTTTCTTTAAAATATCCTTAGATTGCTTATGATTCCAAACAACAGCATCATTAGGAAGCTCTAACATCTGTGGCCCTTGAGCACCAAGAATCATCGAACGATTTTCAGAAGGTAACCAAGCTATTTCAAACCCTTTCTCACCGGTGAGTGTTAAACCTCCTTTCCCTGTTGGGCCAAGTTTCCCACCACGACCACGCGCAGCAGAACCAAAAGATGGCGCAGTACGATGAGCAATATAATTATTTTGTCCTTGCGCAGCATGGTTTACTTTAACAGTGGCATTTTTTGTCCAAGTCCCCTCGAAACTTGGTTTGATATGAATAGTAACATCTTTACCTTTAATATTATTAATAGCTTTTTGAGCGGCATTATCTGCTTTGGTTTTAACCAATACTGTCCCGCTACGTTT
>Ga0310697_10001601_pt1 | contig 25874 bp, 17 predicted proteins | sample 172DNAGHGlowgp2_FD_203883 | JGI IMG/M metagenome (GOLD analysis project Ga0310697, IMG submission 203883) | Sheep rumen microbial communities from Palmerston North, Manawatu-Wanganui, New Zealand - 1728 DNA GHGlow gp2 (v2) (version 2) | ecosystem: Host-associated > Mammals > Digestive system >...
ATCTTTGCCATGGATTATCATATTGATTTACAAATGCAAAGATACGAAAAATATCCAACATGGCAAAATAAAACTGCAACTTTTTGCAAAAAAAAGAGAGTGCCCCAAAACTTATGGGACACCCTCACCTTGGGTAAAAGCAACACAGGTCTACAGCGTTAGAGCATTAAGGATTGGATGGATTGTATACCCCACTAAATCTATTACACCTCCTCGCCTGACACGACCAAGCAACAAACATCATGCAAGAATTCATATTCAAATACGTTGAAGAGAGCGACAGCTTTTGTGCCATAAGCTATCGGGGTGACGAGACAGATGTTGTCATTCCCCCCGTTCACTGGGGCAAGCCTGTGACAATACTATTCGACGACCTCTTCAAGGGTCACACAGAAATCTGTTCAGTCGCCATTCCCGATACCGTGACGGAAATAGGCGGCTTCGTCTTCGACGGATGCCTGAACCTGAAACACATATCCCTGCCCAATTCATTGGAAAGCATGTGGCAATATGCATTTGCCCGCTGTGGACTTGAAACAATCGAACTCCCTCCAAACGTCACACAGATTATCCCATTCACCTTCATGGATTGCAAATCATTGACCAAAGTCACCTGCGGTCCAAACATGAGAAAAATCTATGCCCACGCATTTAAAGGGTGCGACAATCTGACCGTGTTGCAGCACCACCCGAAAGTTGAAACCAGCCCCGATTACCGAACATGAAAACAATACAGATATGACCAAAGACTTCATCCATGACCCCATCTTCCCCGAATGCCCCATCCGCAACGTGCTTGCACGTATTGGCAACAAATGGACCCTTGCCACACTCTACACGCTGAACAGGCAGGGAACACCCATGCGGTTTCGTGACATCGCCGCCGCCAACCCCGACTGCTCACAGAAGATGCTCACCCAAACCCTGCGTGGCCTGGAAGCCGACGGGCTCATCTCCCGCACCGTCTATCCCGAAATGCCTCCCCGTGTAGAATACACCCTCACACCCCGCGGCAGCTCCTTTATGCCTGTCATGGAACAACTGATGGACTGGGCCTACCACAACCTCCACAACATTGTTGCCGACCGCGAGAAATACGTCAATACCCACACAAATGCATAACCAACCGGAATCCGTGTTCCCGTTGGCTTTTTTGGCCGTGTCAGACATTCCCCAAATCGCAAATTCTCAAATTAACACATCCAAAACATAAGCATATCGAAAAAAAAGTGTAACTTTGTACTTTCAATTTTCCTTATTATTCATCAACACAACACACATCATGAAAAAGTACATTTGCGACATCTGCCACTACGAGTATGACCCTGCCAAAGGCGACCCCGACAACGGCATAGCCCCCGGCACCGCCTTCGAAGACCTCCCTGCCGACTGGGTATGCCCCCTCTGCGGTGTAGGCAAGGATGACTTCAGCCCCGTGGAAGGATAAGTCCTACCGTATCAAATCAAAACAATATATAGCCCACAAAACCTGTGGGCTATATTATTATTCAAGGCACATACCCCGCTTTTTCAGGCTTTCCACATACCCCTCCTTGTTGGGGAAGGGGTCATCACCCCCTGTGGCACCGCCGTGGTAGCGGAAACAAACGTGCTGCGAGAAGGGAATGACATTGCAGATGTTGAGTTGCCCCCGACGTGCCGCCTCGGTGTATGGGGTGAGCGACACCTCAAACCAGTAGCTGGCAAAGCCACTCGTAAGATACTTGAACAAGGCCAGCCCCTTAGGCTTGTATATTGCCAGCTCATCGCAATGGAATGATTCCATCACACGGGTAATGCTGTCTATCTGCGACTGGTTGAGCCTGACGGGGCCCATTTCAACGGAATCCGCTATACCTGGATAGCCCAACATGTTTTCCCAAGAGGCAATATGCGACAAACTGACCCCTTTGGAGGGTGCATATTCGAGCATCGAACTGTCAGGCATCACTCCATACAGGTAGTTGGCAAGGGAGAGCATCGTGGCCTCATGCTTGATGCAATGTGCTTCCATCTTTGAAGGGACACGCGAACTGCCTGATGGCAGCAGCCAGAACACCACGAAAACAGCTGCCGCCATAGCAAGTGTCCCTATGGCCACCACCCGTCCCTCCCGGTGACGAAGGCGGAACAGGGAATAGACAAACAATGCCAGACCCAAAGGGACTGTCACTAAAAGGAATATCGAAGATATCCATACAAAAAGGAAGAGGTCTATCTCGCACAGGAGATAATCCACTGCCAGCAACAACAGCAGCAGGCTGTTGACGGCACATACCAAATAGGCAATCGGCTTAAACCAACTGGGAACCATTATCGAATGAGGGGTTGATTGTTAGAATCAAGCTAACATGTCAACGCATTCAAAACATGTACCCCATCTTGATGTACAGGTTGCTGAACTTGTTGTTGTCCTGCTTGTCAAGCGCGGTGGCCCAATCAACACTCAGCACAAAGTTATCGTTCATGGCAACCTTGAGGCCGCAGCCAGCCGAGAGATGGGGCGCATAAAGGCGGCTCTCATCCACCAGCTCCTCCATTTGCCGGTTGATTTGGTCTTGCATTCCAGTCCCACATCCTGAGCCATAGTCTTCTGGCCAATCGATAGCCATCCAATCCGAAGGTACGCTCTCATATGGCTGCAGCACCATGCCTGCATCCATAAAGGGGTTGAGGCCGATATAGAAATTCTCCTTGCCAATCTTAAAGTGGGCCACCTGCACCCTGAACTCCACATTGGCGAAAGCCACACCCGGTGCCACAACACGGTTACGCAATATGCCCCGCAGCGAGTTGGCACCTCCCAATCCCTCATAAATCACGCGCTGCATATACAGCTGGTTGAGATACGAATCGAGATAAAACGGGCTGCTGCCTGCCAGATTGAGCTGGGTGCCAATCCGGTAGGCAAAAGTTAGGCGGTTATGAATAATAGGCACATATTGCCGCCATGCTGCATTCAACTTCAAGTCGTTGGCAGCATCCGAAACTAACCTCCCCCCATTGCCCAATACATTGCGATAGTAGGTGACAAAGGCGTCGGCATGTATACCCCTGCGCGGATTCTGCTGACGGTCGCGTGTGTCGAAAGTCACACCCCCGTGGACATAGGGGTGCAGGCTCACCTCGCTGCCATAACCGTAAAAATCATATAGCGTTATCGCCCCCTCGGGCAGCTTGTCCTCGTCCTTACGGGTGTACTTGTTGAGCCGGGCTGCGTCGACCGGACCCACGTCATAGTGCAGCAGTCCCACGCCCACATTCCAGTACCATGGTTTGCGGATACTGCCCTGCAGGTCGGCGCTGAAACGGAACATATCGCGCTGGTACTTGTAGTAGGCTCGGGTAACATAGCGGCTGCTGGCCGGGTCGGCATAGTCAGGCACCAAGTACGAAGCATAGCCGTTAAAGCCATAGAAATCGCACATCTTGTCAGGCAGGTAGGTGAGGTCGATACTCAGCCTGTGACCCGGAATAAGGTACTTCGAATCATACGACAGGCGGTATAGGCCATAGTGCTTCGAAGTCGTCGCCGCCTCGACATAGAACGAATGATAATAATCGGGATAGACGGCGCCATCGCCGAAATAGTACACATTGGACAGCAGGCCCAACTGCAGCCCGAGGTCGGCATCATAGGCAAAGCTGGGCAGCACACCAAACGTCCAGCCCTTGCGCACATTGGCACTGTCCTGCGCCGATGCGCCAGCCGCCATTGCCATTAATACAAGCACAACAAGTATCTGTTTCTTCATAACTATAAGAATTTTATTTGGATTGTTTTTTATGGAAAAGTCTCTTGCGGAAAATGAACAGGGCAAACACAACAAATGCCACGACAAGGATACCCAAGGTAATCAGGCAGCTCCTCATGCTTTGCGGGCCAAACCCCATAAGCAGCAGCACCGGAAAACCGAAGGCAATGGCCGGTATGGTCTGCAGCACCAGGTTGTTGGCCGCCGGAGTCTCAAACTTAGGGTCAATCTCGCGCAGCAGTATCATGCCATTGCTGGCCGTGCCCGTTAGCATACCGAACATCGAAAAGAAACCCTCATAGGGATAGTCGGGATACAAATGCGAGGAGCAAGCCCTGACATACACAAAGGTAACCACAGCCCCAAGCAGACACACCAGGACAAGCGGCAGCCAGATGCCGCGCAGGTTGTTGAAATCGATAGCGGCGGTGCCGGCCACAATCATAAAGTCAAAGCAGGTGCCGGCTATGCGGTCGAGGGTAAAGTTGTTGATATACTCCCGCTGCATCAGGTGGCTCTTGCGCAACTTGTTGATAGCCAACTTAACCAACACACCCAGCAGCGTACCCCACAGGAAGTTGAACCCCCACACCATAGGCTTGAGCGTCTTGGTGCCGAACTGGCCGATGTCCGCCTGTTCCACCCCATACATAAGCAGGAATACCAAAAAGTAGACCAGCAGCACCAGGCTGAGCTGTACCGTGAGCTTGTCAATCGACTCGGCATGGGGTATCTCGTTGTCGCTCTGGTAGTCGGCCAGCGTATACTCCTCCCTGTCGGCGGCTGTCCTGCGTACCAGCTTGCCCTTGCGGCGCAGCCGGTTCATATACACCACGCCCACCACGCTGCCCACAATGAAACCGGTGGCGGCGATACTCAGGCCAAAGTCCGCACCGTGGAAATGGATTCCCTGCTCCTCGGCCCAGCCGGTGTAGGTAACGCCAAAGTTCAGCGCCTGTCCGGGGCCCTGGCCATAGCCCATGGGCAGCAGCAGTCCGGAGGCGTAGAAGAGGTCGTCCCCCTTCCACAGCACAAAGAGCGGCAGGGTGACCAACAGGCCCGCTATCCCCTGCAGGATGTAGGTGCTGGCGGTGACGGCGCCCGTCTCCACCACCTTCATGGTGGTGGTGGCGCTTCGCACCTTCTTGTTCTTCAAGGCCATGGCCACAAATCCAAGCCCTAAGGCATGGTAGGTGATAATCTCCATGGAGGCCTTGTCCACCATGTGGGCAAAAAAGCCAAAAGGCTTAAGGCATAGGATGATGAGACCGGCCAACAGTGCGGTGGGGAGCAGGCTGCGGCGCAGCAGGGGCACATTGCAGCGTATGAGATTAGCCACCAACAGGGCCACAACAATGATGAAGAACTGTATGAGCCAGTTCCAAGCGGTGAGGGATGCAAACGATGTCATATCAACAAGGGTATAAAAACATAACTATGGGCCTTTTCGACCCGTAATATCTTTATTAACGTCCGTTTACCATAACTTATTGCCCTGCGCATGCTTTTTAACATTGGCGGGCAATAAAAGGGGGAACCCTGCGTTATAGAAAAAAAAGAAAAAGGGGCTAATGCCCAAGGTGATGACCCTATTTGCAATTCTGACAAAACAACACACAATATGAACAAGCCACGCCACCACATGGCGCTCCTCAGCGCCACCTTTACCCTTATGCTCCTCGCAGCCCATGCGGACGCCGCGGGACAGGGGTCTGCCCAGCGCCAAAGGCTGGAGCAACATGTCTATACGCTTGCCGCCGACAGCCTGCAGGGGCGCCGGGCGGGCAGTGCCGATGCCGAGCGGGCAGCCGCCTACGTTGTGCGCCAGTGGCGCGATATGGGGCTACAACCCCTTTGGGGCGACGACTACCGCTCCTCGTTCACCGTTCACGGCGAGGGACACTACACCAACCTCGTGGCCATAATTGAGGGCTGCGACCCCATCCTGAAGGGGGAATACATTGTGGTGGGCGGCCACTACGACCACTTGGGCGTCCGGGACGGCAAGGTGTATAACGGCGCCGACGACAACGCCTCGGGCACGGCCTGCGTCACCGAGGTGGCACGCCAGCTGCTGGCACGCCAAAAGGAACTTAAACGCAGTGTGATAATATGTGCCTTCGACGCCGAGGAGATAGGGCTCTACGGCTCCGACGCGCTGGCACGGAATCTGGTCCAGCGGGGCCTCATAGACCGTGTGCAGCTGATGATGAGTGTGGACATGGTGGGCTGGCTGAGACAGGGGGGCGGCCTGACCCTCGAGGGTACGGGAACGCTGCAGGACTACAAGTCACTCGTCGACCCCGAAAGCATGGGCCTGCCCATCAATATCAAAACCAAACGCTACGAAAACTCCATCTTCACCGCCACCGACACTGAGCCCTTTGCCAAACGGGGGGTGCCCACACTGGCCGTCACCACGGGCCTCAAGTCGCCCTACCACAAACCCGAGGACGACGCCAACCTGATAGACTACGAGGGCCTCAGCCTCGTAACCGACTATGTGGCTGCACTCACCCTCCGCGCCGCAGGGCGGCAAGAGCCGCTCCCCTCGGGACAGGTGGCTCCCAAGCACCGCACCAAGACGACCCCCCTGTCGCTCGGCGTGAGCGCAGGATACAACAACTCGTGGCTGCGTTTCCCCAACGCCGCCTTCAACGGCAAGTCGCTCATGGGCGGCGACGCCGGACTGGCCCTGCAATACAACATGACGAGCCTCCTGTCCCTCCACACCGACATCCACTATTCCTACACCCGCGCGTCCTACCCCGACATGCGCAACCTCGAAAGCAACACCCTGCGCATGCAGCAGCACTCGCTCACCGTGCCCCTCATGCTGCAGCTGAAAATCGGCGAGCCGTCGTTCGCCCTCTACCTTGGTTTTGGCGGCTACTACAGCCACTCGTTCTCCAACGGTTTCTACTACACCGAAGAGCCCTCCTACCCTGTCCCATCGCCCGTCGATGCCGCCTCGCAGCCCTGCCGCACCCACCAGTGGGGTTTTGCCTGGAACTGCGGCATACGCCTTGGCTACAACTGGCAATTCGACATCACCTCGCTCTACCAGATGGGGTCGCTCTTCACGGGCGTGGACATGCCCCTGACCCGTGGCACCCAATCCACCGTAAGCCTCACATACTATTTCTTTTAATATCCCCGCCCAGAGCCGTCAGGCACCGCCCGCCGGTTCTGGGCCTTAGCCTCGACCCTGCACCGCCCTTCCGCCGCCATTTGTCCGGCAGTTATTCGACAGTTCATCCACAGTTATTCGATATAAGACCCTTAAACTGCCGACGAACTGCAGAACAAGGGCCGAACAATATGCGGTGCTGCATCGGTCGTGCAGCCTTGGAGGCAGGTTAAGATGCCAGCCGATGCAAGTTTTATCAACCAAGCAGTACTAATAGACATGTGTTATTCAGAATGCTTGGTTGTTTGAATTCGTTAATTTGTGAACTCGTTAATTTGTTAATCACCACTCCCACATTCACACATTAATACATTCACTCATTCATCCATTCACCCATTCACCCATTTGAAAAATATTAATTATAATGCAAATGAAACATCGTACAAGTCTTTTGGTCGCCCTGCTGATGCTGCTTGGCGGGGCGGCGAACGCACAAGTGGTTGTGCAAATCAACGGAGACCAGTCGTTTGTGATTGACGAGCAGAGCGGTCTCTATTTCCACAACGACACCATGAGGGTGGACAATGCCACCTTTGCCTTAGACGACATCCAGGTCATTACCCTGCGGCAGGCTCCCGTGGGCATCGACGAGGTTGCCGCCGCCGAGATGGTGATTGCCCCCAATCCCGCACGCGACAGGGTTGCCCTGAACGGCATAGGCTCCACCCCTTGCCGCGCCACCCTCTACAGCACCGCTGGGATAAAACTGATGGAGAAGAACGTCGCCGACGGGTCGGTGCTCGACATCAGCCACCTGCCCGAGGGACTGTACATACTGCGCTGCGGCGACCGCACTGCCAAGATTGTAAAACAACTGTAACGCAAGGGAGGACAACACATGAAGACATTTTTCCGCATCTGCATCGCAGCACTGTTTGTGACGGTTGGCTTCAACGCCATGTCGCAAACCCAAACCCGCGTTATCCGCGCCCACTATGGGGGCGGCATCGTGTTCCAGACCCCCACTTCGGGGTTGGACAGCATCAAGGCCAACAGCGAAGGCTATGTCAATATCCATTACAGCGACGCTATCTGGAGCCGCAAGGTTAGTGAGATTGACAGCCTTACCTTTGCCATGGTAACTAACGGCGACACGACGATTGTGTCCGACTCGGTCGCCGTGGACACCACGGGCATAATACGCATTGTATGGAACGGCACCACGGTCACTATCGCCAACCCCTACCCCACCGACAGCATCAATATCACGGCTGAAGGCGGCCACGTTACCGTCAAGTCGCAGGCCACCACACTGAACAATGTGGTCTATAACCTCAGCGGCAACAGCACCAACGGATGGCTGCTTTTCAGCAAGCTCAGCACCCCGGTCATATTGCGTCTTGACGGTGTGCAACTCACCTCGTCGGGCAATGCGGCCATCAACATCGACAAGAACCAGAATGCCATACTCCACCTCGTGGCCGGCACCACCAATGCCCTCTCAGACGCCGACAGCAACTCCGACAAGGCTGTGGTCTACGGCAAGGGGAGCCTCACGGTGCAGGGCAGCGGCACGCTCGACATATTCTCTGCCTACGCCAACGGGTTGCAGGGCAAGCGCGGCGTGGTTATCTCAGGCGGCTCAACCACTGTCACCATTACCGCCGACACCAAGAAGGGCATCAAAACCGACCAGCATTTCTACATGAATGGTGGGACCCTCGACGTGACGGCATCGGGCAGCGTGGTGATTGACACCAGCACGGACTATGAGACGGGCTACGACTTCTCCTACTGCACCGGCATCAAAACCGGCGACGTGGACGAGGGCACCGTGGGCAACATTGTCATCAACGGCGGCGACCTCACCGTCAACTGCCCCGCCACCAACGCCGGAGGCCGCTGCCTGTCCAGCGACTACGACATTATCTTCAACGGCGGCAACACCATCCTCACCACTTCGGGCGACGGCATGGCGGTGGGCGGCACCGGCACAAACGCCATTGACGGCTATGCCAGCACCTGCATCAAAGCCGACAGCAATATCTACATATATGGTGGCCACATCGACGCACGTAGCACCGGCCTTGGCGGCCGCGGCATTAAGGCCGACGGGAGCCTGACGGTGGGACGCACAGGAGACAGCGACGACCTTGTCTACCTTTACCTCCAAACCAGCGGCAGCCCCGTCAACCCCGTGAGCAGCGGACATGGCCCCTGGGGCGGCGGCGGCACTAACGACGACTATTTCAAGGGCCTGCCCAAATGCATCAAGATTGAAGGCAATATCTATTTCAACAGCGGCCACGTAGGTGCCTACTGCTCGCAAACCAGCGGCGACCCCAACGGCGAGGCCATAGAAAGCAAGGACAGCATCTTTATCAACGGGGGCATTATTGAGGCCAACTCATACGACGACGCCCTCAATGCAGCCAACTATCTTGAGATAAACGGTGGCAAGCTGTGGTGCTACGCACGCGGCAACGATGCCGTGGACTGCAACGGCAACACGGTCATCAACGGAGGCCTTGTCATAGTGAAAGGGCAGGAAGTGGGTATTGACGCTGGCACTGATGCCGGGGGACACTTTACGCTCAACGGAGGCACCATCATCTGCCAAGGGGGCAACATGGGAGCCTGGGACCGCCCCAATGTCAGCGGCTACCAACCGTATCTGCAGATAAGTAATGTGGGCAGCAACGGCCTTACCGTCAAGAACGCAGCAGGCGATGTGGTGCTTATGTACCAGAATACCAGCCCTACCGGCAACGGTTTCATCGAGAACTATACCGACCCGGGCGCCAAGCCCCCTCCGGGAGGTGGCGGTTCGGGTGCCATTGTTTTCTCCAGCCCCGACATCACCAGTGGCACCTACCAGTACTGGACTACCAGCACTTTCAACGGCGGTACAAGCTGGCACGGATTCTACATCGGCTCAACGCCCACCACCTCGGGCAATAGCCAGAACACTACTGCCCGATAGCGTTTACGACGCAGGGCTGCCCGGCAAAGGCAAGGCAGGGGTCGCAACTTGAAGTTGGCGACCCCTGTTTTTTATGATGGGTTCAAAACGATTGTTTGTTTTGTGTTTTGGCTTTGGTGGGCGGTTCTGATTAGCGCCCTGTTGCCCGGATGGTGCGGCGTTAGCGCACTTTGGCCTCGAGGTATTGGCGTACCAAGTTCTTCACCCGCAGGGTGTAGTCGCTGAGGTAGTCTTTCTCTTCGGGTTTGTAGAGGTCGGCATACATCACCTTGCCAAGTTCTATCTTGGGCTTGGAGATGTTGCCCGTCACGTCGATGGCCAGGCGTGCGGGAAGCGGACATTTGAGCAGTTCGAGGTGGTAGTTGCACTTGTTGTCGAGCGAGTGGCGCCCGCCGATGCAGAGCTGGTAGTTGTGGAGGTTGAGCAGGAAGGGATAGACGGTGATGTTGCGGCGAACCACATCCGCCTCGACACTGATGCTGTCAACACCTATGTTGTTGTCCTTCTCGCGCCAGTTTTTGAACTGCAGCAGCCGCGCCATAGTGGCAAGGCTTTCGTTGTCGAGCACTACGAGGTCTTTTCCATTGATGGCGGCGGCACCAAGGAGGGTGCTCATTTTGGGATGGTAGAAGGCATCGAGTGCGCACTGGGCAGCGAGATGGAAGTTGGCTTTGCCTTTGAAGGCTTTGAGCATGGGCACGAGGGTGTCGATGGAGGGTATCATGTCTATAAGCTGGTCGATGTCAATGTCGAGCAGGTGGAAGTCGAGGCCGGTGAAGAGGTTGTTGACTCTGGGCGATTTGTAGATGCCGGTGAGCTGCATGCGCGCCGCCTTGCAGGTGAAACCGATTTGGTCAAGCACGGCCACTCCGTTGTTGACAGTGAGTGAGCCCCCAAGAGTGTTGAGGTCGTTGCCAAAGGCGATGCAGCGATCGATGTGGGTGTTGAGGCGGAGGTTTACATCCTTGGGCACGATGAAGGGGTTGGCCTCGGGAGGCACATTGTCCTCGGCACGCTGGAGGGCGAGGGTGTCCGGGTCGGTGCCCATGCCGCTGAGGATGGCCATAAGCTGGTCAATGTCGGCATAGTGTGAGTTGAAGTTGAGGCTGCCGTGCATCATGGCTTTGTGGCTGAGCCAGTCTTCTACTCCATAGACTATGCCTGAGAGGTGGTAGTCTGAGACGCCCCACAGTATGTCGGCCTGTTCGATGTGGCACGCTTGAGGGTTGTAGTTGAACTTGAAGGAGGGCATACGCACGGCTTCGGACATGCCGGCCATGGCTACGACAGCCCGGTGGAGGTCGATATCGATGTCGGGGTTCCACTGTTTGAGGACGTTGTCCTGAGTGGTGTCGTTGCGGACGCTGCCGTGCAGTTTGATGGTGTCGGAATAGACAATGAGCGAGTCCTTTTCGGCGTTAATCCTGCTGGCCTTTATGTTGAAGGCTGCAGCCAAGGGTTGTTTGTCGCTCAGTATGTTCGGGAGGCCTACGTGGATGTCGGGATTGTCGACATGGGCATCCATATTGAGGTTGTCCATCTTGACATAGAGGTTGCCACCCTTTACCCGAAGGCCAATCAGTTCGGAGACTTTGCTGCTGTGGCGTGGAGCGGGAAGAGCCAGTGCCACGTCGAGACGTGGCGAGGTGGCATGGATGCTGTCGTAGGTCACATCGAGTTTGTCGAGGTGCATGGTGCCGGTGGCCTTTATCTTTTCGAGAGCCATATCGGTCAAAGCCGAGAGGCGGCTTTTGGCCACGAGGTTGATTTGGGCTGCACCCTGAAGGTCGAGGGGCATGGTATCGGGCAGGAAGGATTGCAGGTCGGGCAGTTGCACTTTGCCCTTGATTTGGGCGTCTACCAGCATGTCACCCATCAGGTCGTCCACTGTTCCGGAGATGTTTACGGTGGAGTGTTTGAGTTTGGCATTGAGGTGGTCGATATCCACTTTGGATATGCCGCTGAAGGCGGTGTCGGACGAGAGGTTGAGCGAAGCGGAGAGTTTGGCATCAATGTTGCGCAAGGGTGCAGGCAACATCTTGGGAGCGGCAAAGGAGCCTTTGGCCAACTCCACTTCGGCATCGACCAGGGGCATGCGCCCCTCGGCCATGGCACCGTAGACATGGGCTGCCAGCGACGCTTTACCGTCCACTTTCATTCCATTAAGGCTTTGTGTAAAAGCGGCAGGAAGCATGGCAATGAGGTCACCCACCTGCCAGCGGTCGGCTGCCAAGCGGAGGTCCATGGTCATGGGGCGGTCGTCGGAGGCCAAAGCCACGTCGCCGTCCACTGTCATTTCATAGTCCACAAGCTGCAGCGATGCGTCGAACAAGGCGAAGCGCATACGGTTTAGATTGGCCGCAAAGGGGAGGTCAATGGTGAGCAAATCCTTGCGTGCGCCAAGCATGGCGTCGGTGGTATAGGTGGTTTGCCCCATGGCAAGGTCGCCCTTAGGCAGCACGAGTTTGATACAGCCCTGCATAGTGTCGGCGGTGCCTTTGCCATCGGCCTGAAGGGCGAGTTCGGCAAAGCGGGCGCACAGAGAGGGGTTGCCAGCACTGTCGCGCATGTCAACCGATAGACCGGGGGCATCGGCCCGGAGGTCGGCATCCACAGCACCGTCGAGCAGTGAACCTTTGAGGGTTACGTCCATGCCATCCAGTTGTGCCAGCATGGACTGCTGCAGGTTGCAATATTGGGCCGAGAGGTTGTTGACTTTGACCTTTTCAAGTTTCAGCTGGAGGGGATTGCTTGTGGTGTCCTCTTCTTTGGGGGTTTCGTCGCCCGGGGCAAAGATGTCGAGGTTGTTCCAGCCGTCGGAAGCGGTGTAGAGGTTAGCATAGGTGTCGTCTAACCTGATTTGACGGACTATGATAGAGCGGTCTTTGAGGAATGTTTTCAGGTCGATACCAACGGTGAGTGACTTGATACGGGCCAGCGTATCGTTTTGCACTGCGTTGGCGGCAAGTGGGTTGTCGGCAGGCAACTGGTAAGGGTTCACCAATACCACATCCTTGACCTCCAAACCTGCATCGGGCCAGGTTTTGAAGAGCGAGAGGCTTACGCTGCCAAAGTGGTTTTCGCACAGCAGATAGTTGTCGGCCAGTTTATTGATTATGGCGGTAAGCCGTGCGGGAGTGAAGAGCAGCCAGCATACCACAGCCACCACTATGGCTATTGTCCCTATCAATGAGCCGAGGGAGATGAGGGCTATTTTCCAACCTTTTTTCATTTATGATGCTTTGACAAATGTTCGGTAATCGCCATAGAGGTCTTTCCACACCAGACTGTCGGGGGTTAGGCGGGTGACGGTGTAGTTTTCGTAGGCGTGCTGCCCCATTTCGCCATAGTAGTCGAGTTCGAGGTGTGACATGTTGGTTGACCAAATGAAATGCAGCACACCCACCGTGTCGGTCTCGTACACATCGTCTGACTCGTCCCACGTAATCCCCGTACCGTCGGCGTTGTAGCGCCAGAATTCCGTCCTGTTGTCGGTGGCTTGCCATTTGCCATGCAGGTCGGAAGGGTTGATTACAAGTTCAGTCTTCTCGGTGCAGCCCGTTGCGAGTGCCATGCCCACCGTAAGCAAAAGATAAAAAAAGTTACGCCTTTTCATCATTCATTGTAAACGTAAATGTCACGGTAGGTGCGACCCATACCGTCGTAGTCGAGGCCGTAGCCTACTATAAAATCGTTGGGGATAGACTTGCCGATATAGTCAATTTTGTAGTTGCGCTGAAAATTCCCGGGTTTGAAGAGGAAGGCACACAGGGCTATGCTCGAAGGTTTCTGCAATTTGAGCTGTTCGAGCATATACTCCATCGATATGCCACTGTCAATGATATCCTCAATGATAATCACGTCGCGGCCGCGGCAGTCTTTGGGGAACCCAAGCATTTCCTTCACCTGTCCTGATGTGGCCATACCGGCATAGGAGGAGTAGCGCACAAAGGTCACATTGCTGTCGAATTCAAGTTCACGCACCAAGTCGGCGGCAAACATGAAACTGCCCGTGAGGATAGGGCACAGCAAGGGATTCTTTCCGCTGTAGTCTCGTGAAATCTCGGCGGCCAAGCGACGCACTATAGCCTGTATCTCTGCCTCGGGCATGTACAGTTTGAATGTTTTGTCCAATACTTTGATGTTTTCCATGGGGATTGGGGTTTGTTGGTTACTTTAATATATGCGTGAATGGGTTTATTGTGTTCAAGTGTGAGCCATTTTTGACCGCGACAGTCGCTATCGTTTTAACTCATTCACATTATACCATATTCGTTTTAGTCTTCAGGCTCCTGCTCAGCACTGTCGAGTACCAGTCGGAAACCGAAATAGCTGTATCCATAGTCGGGCAAATACCAGCCGCGCTCAAAGACACTGCAACCCCACGTGGGGCTGTTGAAACAGCCGCCGCGCAAGATGCGGTTTTCCCCTTTGCGGGGGCCGAGGGGATTTGACTGGGGCTGCGCAGTGTAGGGAGCCATCCAGTCGGAGCACCATTCCATTACGTTTCCACCCATATCATATAACCCCAGTTCGTTGGGTTTCAGACGTCCAACAGGATGGCTGTGTCCGCCCGAATTGCCACCATACCAGCAGGCCTCCCACATCTGGCTGCTCACACCGGAATAGCGTGTGTTGTGGCCCCGGTTTCCACCACGGGCGGCAAACTCCCATTCGGCCTCGGTGGGCAGCCGGAAACGGTAGCCTGTAAGCTGGCTAAGGCGGGCAATGAAGACCTGTACCGCGTTCCACGACACCTGCTCCACAGGCAGACTATCGTTGCCGCTCCATTTGGAGGGGTTCTCGCCCATAACGGCTTTCCAGAGAGCCTGAGTCACTTCATGCTGTCCAATATAGTAGCTGTCCACCGTCACCCGGTGCAAGGGGAGTTCGTCGGCATAAGTGTGTTTTTCTCCACGGGGATGGGTGCACCCCATGGCAAAAGAGCCGCCTTCCACCGGCATCATTCGGAATGGGACACTGTCGGCATACACCAACAGCGCACCGTCATCCTCCTCGACGAGAAACGAAATCTCTGACGCGTCCACACCCCTAATCTCGGGCAGGTGCACTGCCGTGATGACCAGTCCCTCTCCTGGGTTTACGCCCTTGCCAACCGCGCCCGTCAGCCCTCCAAGCGGTGCCGTATAGCGGCCACCGCTGAGAGCCACACGCACACAAATGTCGGCTTTGCGGCTCAGCGAGTAAGTAATGGCAAGGCTGTCACCACTTAGGGTGAACGACACATCTGTCACCACCTGCGCCTGAGTTACCAAGGCGGCGACTAACAGCAACAGTATGGCAGACAGTTTCTTCAACGGTACATGTTTTTGATTGTGGGAATGTTTGAATGTTTGATTGTGAGTTTCATCCTAACACATTCCTACACTAATACATTGATGCACTCATTGCATATGGGCCTCACTCCATGCCTCGGGGTTCTTGCGCCAATCGGCCAACGACTCCCGTTCGGCGGCACGGATATATTCCTCCTTGCAAGCCACTTCGACCAGTGTATCGTAATTGGTGAGGGTGCGCAGTTCCACATTGGCCTCGGCAAAATTACGCTCGGCCACATCCAAACCATATGTAAAGATGGCCGCCATGCCCTTCACTACGCAGCCACGTTCACGCAGCGCATGCACGGCTATGAGACTGCTCTTGCCTGTGGATACCAGGTCCTCTATAACCACAACGGATTGACCGGCATGAACCTCGCCCTCAATCTGGTTTGTCAGACCGTGGCTTTTGGGTTCAGAACGCACGTAAACAAACGGCTTGCCCAGTTCCTGGGCGACAAGGGCACCCTGTGCAATACCGCCTGTGGCCACACCGGCAACTACATCCACATCGCCCCACTGCTCGTTCACCACATCCACAAATCGCTGGCGGATAAATGTGCGGATTTCGGGATAGGATAACGTCACTCTGTTATCACAATAAATGGGCGATTTGCGACCCGACGCCCAAGTAAACGGGTGTTCGTTGTTCAGTTTTACCGCTTTGACTTGCAGTAAGAAAGTAGCCATCTTTATGGCCATATCATTGTTAGTAATCATACCGCAAAGATACGGATTATTTTTGGATTGGCATGATTTTTTTTTGAAACAGTCCGTCGCACCCCCATCCCTCTACTTTTCAGCGTGCCGGACAGACACAAGGACTACAGCACCTCATCGGTGACAAAACAACACCTTTTTCCAATAAAAAAGATAACTCTACACCACCTACAAAATATTGATTTGATAATATCACACAGGCAAGAAGAATAAAAAAAATATCTCATATAAAACTAAAACACTGCATATTAAAATACACAACACTGTTAAATAACCATGAAAACGAGATTTTTTAGGCGAAAAATACATATATTTTTGTACATTTGCACCCTCGAAAACGGTTAATGCAGGCAGGGCAACAGGTTCTTTCCTGTCTGCATTTAAACAAAAGAACCTAAAACAAATTTTAAAACCTCATGAGTAAATACATTTATTTGCTAGGTCTTCTGGCGCTGCTATTCCTGCCGACAGCCACACGGGCGCAGTCGACGGTGGACACAGTGCCTTACCACTGCAACTTTGAGAGCGAAGTGCAGAACTCTCATTGGACTCTTGTCAACGGATCATGCTACAACTACCTGGCCTTAGACACCGCGGTGAATACCACCTACGGTGGGCACAAGTCGCTGTATGTGACTCAGCAGTTTCAGAACGGACAGCCGAACTCCTACAAAATCGGTTCGTCCACTTCGGGCGACTCGACGTATGTGCAGTCGCGCGTGTTCGCCTACACCACCATCTATTTCCCCACAGCGGGGACTTACGACGTGGGCTATTGGTGGCACTGCATGGGTGAAACCGTTTACGACTTCGGGCGCGTCATCCTTGCCCCGACGACGTATGTGTTTACGGCCAGCACCACAGGCTGGGACACCGTGAGCAGCATCCCCGGCCAGTATCTGGGAGCCGTGCTGACGCCCAACGTGTGCATCTCGCTCAACGGAAACCGTCCTCTTTCAGGCAGTGCGGAAATGCGCTACCACAGCCAGACTTTCACCATCACCACACCGGGTGCCTACCGCTTGGCTGTCATGTGGTTGAACGACGGCAACACGGGTGAGAACCCTCCGCTTATGATTGACGATATTTCTATTGTGCCGCACGATTGCCCTGCTCCCGAGAACCTAGTGGTTGACCGCCTCACCGACACCACCGTGACCCTTGCCTGGGGCGGCACCGCAGCCGCCTACGAGGTGGCATGGGACACCCTCGGCACCACATCGGGATGGGCACACATCGACACCGTCATCACCAACAGCTACACGATAAGAAACCTGTTTGCCAACGGACAGTATGAGTTTGTCGTGCGCGCCTTGTGCACAACATCGAGCAGCTTGATTTCCACCTACCACATACATGTACCCGGCACAAGCTGCCCCGAGATTTACACGTTCCCCTACTCCTTCGACCTCGACAGCGCCACCACCTTCGGTTCAGCCAACACTCCCCCTGAGCTGCCCTGCTGGGGTCACTTCAACGACGCCAATAGTGCAAACTATATGGGTTACCCCTACCTTAGTTCAACCGCAAGCTATGCCCACACTGGCGCCCACAGTTTCTATTTCTACTATACCTCTACGGCCAACTACCCCAAAAAGAGCGGCATCATCATGCCACGCTTAGGCGATACAGTGGATATGCAAAACGTGGTTATGAAATTCTGGATGCGCTCGTCAAGCACCACCTACTCCCCCCGCTTGGTAGTGGGCGTAATGAGCGACCCCTACAACGTGAACTCTTTCGTTGCCTGCGACACGGTGACGACCAACTCCACAACCCATTCCCAATTCATCGTGCCGCTGAGCAACTACACAGGCAATGGCCGCTATGTGGCCCTGATGACTGCAACGCCCTCCAGCGGTACATCATACTATGCCTATGTGGACGATATAGTGCTGGATTTTGAGAGCTGCATCCGTCCATCCGTTACGGAGAGTGTCATCTCCGACACCTCGGCCTCATTCACCTGGCTGAGCACGAATGCCTCTTTCTATCAATGGAGATTCCCGGCGCTTGACACCATTGCCCATTCAACCCCGGACACCACACTGACGTTCACCGGGCTGACACCCAACACCAGCTATACGCTCTACCTGCGCTCCTACTGCGCCACGGCAGGCCAGTGGAATGAAATCACCTTCACCACATCCTGTGGCAAAATCAGACTACTGCCTTGGGAGGAAGACTTTGAGAGCTGCTCCACCGGTGTCCGCACGTCACATCCCTGCTGGCATTTCCTCAGCGACGGTTCAGGCACATACCTCAACTACTACCCCTACATCACCTCCGGCACAACCTATGCCTATGGCGGCAACGGAAAATACATCTATGTTTATCTGCCCCCTGCCACCACAACAACTTCTGGCATGCCCACATATGAGTGCTTGGTATTGCCCGAAGTCGATACCAACGAGGCCATGCTCAGCCAGCTGCGCCTGAGCTTCTACGCATCGACAAGCAGTGCCTCCTATTATGACTATCTCTATCTCGGCACCGTGTCCGACCCCGACGATGCCAGCACTTTTGTGGCATTCGACTCTGTGTATGTCAACACAACACGTCCCACGTTGAACGAAATCAACCTCTACAATGCACCCGCCAACCGCAGCCACCTCGCCATCATGGCTCGCCGTCACGCTACGGCCTACCGTTATTTCTACATCGACCAGGTGAGCCTGCAGCTCATTCCCGACTGCCCACGCGTGGAGGACGTTTATGTCGACAACGTCACCACCACCTCGGCCGACATCCACTGGACTGACACCCTCGCCTCCTCATGGCAAATCTATTATGGCATCGCGGGATTCGACTACCAAGACAGCTCTTCCTACCCTGCCAGCGACACAATGTATTCACTCTATAATCTCCAGCCCAACACGGAGTATGACGTATGGATTCTGCCCACCTGTTTCGAAGGCGGCGTGGCCGAACCCCTGCGCTACAGCTTCCGCACCCATTGCCTGCCGTTAGACTCGCTGCCCTACACCCTGGACTGGGAAGAAGTGAACGTCTCCAGTACCTCGGTGGCACCCGAGATTCCCTGCTGGAACTACATCACCACCAACCCAACGGCCTACTATCCTTACGTATCCAGCACAGCATCGTACCAGCACCTCGGCACACACAGCGCCTATTGGTTCCACCCCAACACAAGCGGCCATGTCCCCGTCAACTACTACACCACACTGGTGTCACCCGAAATTCCCAGTACCTATTCCATACAGAACATTGTGGTGAAGATGTGGGTTAAAGCAACAAGCACCTCCTATGTTCCCACGCTTGCCGTGGGTGTGATGACCGACCCGACAGATGACAGCACCTTTGTCCCCTGCCAGACTGTATCCACCGACGGCACTACCAACTGGAACGAACTGATTGGCTCCCTGAGTAACTACACCGGCACCGGCTCCTATGTAGCCATCCGTGACGTGAGCTCTACCGAAGGTACCTATACTTATTGGTATGCCTATGTAGATGAAATTACCCTCGAATACTCACCCTGCCCGCCGCCCGTCATCCTGAACGCCGAGGCCACAACCGACAGTATCCACATCGTCTGGACAGGAACCTCTGCCGAATACATGGTCGAAATCAACGGCGGCACACTTAGCAACGCGCAATTCACCACCTACGACACCACTTTCAACATCGGAAATCTGCAGCCCAACACGCCCTACACGATAGCCATCCGCGGCATCTGCGGAAACGACAGCAGCGATGCCGTGACCGAGAACTTACGCACGGAATGCGTTGCACTTACCACACTACCATTCTCCTACGGATTTGAAGGAGCATCCACCGGCTCTGCCGCACCCTTCCCCTACTGCTGGCATCGCACCCAAGCTCCCGGCGCCACCACCAACTACTTCCCCTACGTCAACAGCAGCGCCACATATGCGCACACCGGAGCCAACTACCTCTACTGGTACGGAGCCTCTGCAACAACCTATCCCGACTACACCATCGTCTCGCTGCCCGAGCTGGGTGGCAGCTACAACATCGCCAACACCTCGCTGTTGTTCTGGGCACGTCCAACCAGCACCAGCTACCATCCCGTGTTTGTAGTGGGCGTCATGGACGACCCCGACTCGGCCGACTCCTTTGTGCCCATCGACACCGTGCACGTCGAGAACATCCTCGAATGGCAAGGCTTCGAGACATCTTTTGCCTCCTACACCGGCACAGGCCGCTACGCAGCCCTCAAGTCATTCCGTCCCACATCCTACTGGTACAGTTACGTGGATGACATCGAGCTCTTCGTGACACCCAACTGTGTACGTCCGGCACATGTAACCGACAGCAACGTGTCCGCCAACAGCTTCGACATCTACTGGGACAGCGACTCCAGCGTCAACACCTATCAGGTGCACATCTTTTTCGGAACCGAATACGACACCACCATCACCTCCACTACCAACCACGTCAGCCTGACAGGGCTCAACAGCAACACACCCTACACCGTACAAGTGCGCGGCATCTGCTCTGCCACCGACACCAGCCAGTGGAGTTTCCCCGTAGTGATCCGCACCGGCTGCGCAGCCATCAACACATTCCCCTACGTCCAGGACTTCGAGAATGAACCCACAGGCTCGAGCAACAACAACATCTTTGCCTACTGCTGGAACCGTCTCAACAACGGCACCACCTACTTCGGCTATCCCTACATCAACTCCTCCACCACCTACAACCACACCCCCGGCGGCACCAAAGGCCTCTACTGGTACGACGCCACAACCCTCAACACCTATGGCGACTACCAGTGCATCGTGCTGCCCGAAGTGGACACCACTGTGGCACCCACACGTTCTCTCGTGCTCTCCTTCTGGGCAAAGGCCTCTTCCACCACCTACTCTCCTGTCTTCAAAGTGGGCGTGCTCACCGACCCGACCGACATCAGTACATTTGTAGGAATTGACACCTTCTACCATTCCGGCACCACATGGACCGAGTACACCACCACCTTCGAGAATTACACAGGCAACGGCGCCTACGTGGGCATCAAGGCCGACCGTGGAACAGTGGTATGGTATGCCTATGTGGACGACATCACCCTCACCCATATCACCCACTGCACACCGCCGACCGACGTGTATTCCACTACCACGACCACTGATGCCACGCTTTCCTGGACTTCCTCCGCTCCTGAATTCCAATTCAGCTATCGTCCCTTTGGCAGCACATCGGATTTCACCACCATGAACCTCTACACCAACAGCGTGACGCTCACCGGCCTCACACAGAACACCGCCTACGAGTATCAACTCATAGCCGTCTGCGACTCAGCCGACTCCAGCTCTGTGGTCAGCGGAACCTTCCGCACCGAGCTCTGCGACAATGCCGAGGTCGACACCGTCGGTATAGAGGTTTACTCCAACAACTACAACTACCTGCCCTTCTATGAATACTACATGCACACCTACACCCAGCAGATTATCGACTCTGCCTCGATGCAGGACATGGTGATGATCGACGCCATCGACTTCTACACCAACAACGCCGTCTCCAACGCCGAGAACTGCACCATCTACCTCTGCCACACCACCAAGAGCGAGTTTGCCTCGACATCCGACTGGCAGTCGGGCTACGACCTCATACCCTACTACGCAGGCAGCATGAACATGACGCCGGGCTGGAACCGCTTCACCTTCGACTCGGCCTTTGTATGGGACGGTCACCGGAACGTGATTGTCGCCGTTCTCCGCACCGGCAGCCAGGAATACTACGGCAACTATGTGGGCAAACGGGTCAACCTGATGGACGACTACACTTCGCTCTACTCCTATAGTACCGGCAGCGCCATCAACATCCACTCCCCCGCGGCAGGCACCCGCACGCAATTCCGCAACCTGATGCGCCTGGTCACTTGCGGCGATCGCACCTGCCACCAGCCACGGCTGGACCATGTCTCTACCACGTATACCACGGCAGAGATCGTGTGGGACGGGGGTATGACCGACTATGAATTCACCTACAAACCCCTTGAACAGACCTCTTGGCCCGAACCTATACGCATCGGCACCACGTCATACAGGATTGACAGCCTGATGCCGGCCACGGCATACCAATACAGTTTGCGGCAGATATGTGATAGCGTCACTTACTCGGAGTGGCTTACCGGTCAGTTTGTCACCGACACGATGCCCTGCCACACCCCCACAGGTGTGCAGGCCCTTGCCACCGGCGGTTTCAACATCCAGATTGACTGGACGGCTGAGACAGACACCAACCCCTGGCAAATACACTTGTTCAACTCCCTTGTCGACAGCCTGATTACGACAAGCACCCATCCTTTCACCATAGACGGCCTCACACCCGGTGTCACCTATAATATTACGATCAGCACGCTGTGCGGCGGCGGCATTGTGGTGAGCGACCCGAGCGACACGCTGACCGTTACCACAGATGTCTGCCAACCTGTCAGTGATGTGATTGTAATGGATGTGTCGGAGAGTGGCGCGCGGGTGCAATGGACAGCAGGCGAAAATAATGCCGGCTCATGGATTGTGACCTACGGCTACAGCGGGATGACGGTAGGAAGCGGCATTGAAGACACCGTGACCACCAATTCCTATACCATCACAGGCTTGGCACCAGAAACAACTTACGATGTTTATGTGCGCGCACTGTGCGGCGACAACTGGGCAAGCATGTGGTCGTCGGGTGGCTCGTTTACAACCACCCCCCAAACCGGCATTGCCGGCACCCCCTCATCCCACGGCTTCACCGTTACCCCCAACCCTGCCACCCATTACGCCACTGTGCGGATTGCGGGCATCGAGGGTCGTGCCACCATCCAGATAGTTGACATGCAGGGGCGAACCCGCCTATCAACCGATGTGGCTGGAGGCGAATACTCCCACAAACTCAACCTCTCTGGCTTGACCCCAGGCACATACTTTGTGCGCATAAGCTGCGCAGACGACACGTTTGTCAAGAAACTCGTTGTGAAGTAAGTGCCTGCTGAATGGCACTGTCTGTCCCAAGGATGCCTGCCCTGACGGCGGGCATCCTTGTTTACACTATTTCAAACCACCAGGCAATAAAACCGGCAGTTCGCCGTTAAAGAAAGCATGATTATCGCTTTTCAAGATTCAATTATGCACCTGTACCCCGTGGAGCTAAAGGACGAAACGGAGGTGCCTGACGGATTCGAAACCATTGACGACAGCCGACTGCAGGAGGCTTTTGGTCTTCTGACCAGTGGAAGAGATGTCTGGGTGTGGCTAAAGCAAGGGGGAAGACACCTTGCCAATTACCTGGCAAGCCATTACTGTTTTGTCAAAGCGGCGGGCGGTCTGGTCACCTCGCCTGAAGGCAATTGCCTAATGATTATGCGCCAAGACAGATGGGATTTACCCAAAGGCATGGTGGAGCCGGGCGAAACCCTTGCCCAGGCAGCTGCACGCGAGGTGGCTGAGGAAACCGGCATACACCCCACAGCCGTGGGGCAGCTGATTACAAAAACATACCACATCTATGATAAATATGGCGGCTGGCATATAAAACAGACTGCATGGTATGTTATGGAGGCACCACAATCCCCAACACTTCCCCAAACTGAGGAGGATATTGCCTCGGCACTATGGGTTTCACAGGCAGAGTGCATGTCGCGCCTGGCCGGTTCGTATGCTTCACTTAGGCTCCTTGCACAAACTATGTCAACGAAAGAAAGGACAACACATTGAATCCTTACCACATAGCACTCACCCACATTCCGGGACTGGGTAACAAGAGCATCCGTCAGCTGCTTGCCATCTGCCCTAAGGCCGAAGAGTTGTTCTCCATGTCGCACGCCCAACTGAAAGATATTTTCAGGCACCACGACGCTATCATATCTGCCATTGAGAACAAAGCAACGGTGGTTCAGGCCGAGCAAGAAATAAGGACGATGGAGGGTTACGGGGTGGATGCAGTATTCTGTACGGATAACGACTATCCCCAAAGGCTGAACGAGACAGGTTGCGAGGACACGCCCGTGCTGCTCTACCGCAAGGGCAGCTGCAACCTGAATGCCTCCCATGCCGTGGCCATGGTAGGGTCGCGAAAATGCACTGACTATGGCCTTTGCACCGTCACGCGCTTGGTAGATGAGATGAAAGCCGACCACACGCTGATAGTGAGCGGACTGGCATATGGCATCGACACCGCCGCCCACACAGCGGCCGTAGGAAACGGATTGCCCACTGTAGCTGTGCTCGGGCATGGACTGGACATCGTCTATCCCTACCAGAACCGGCTCCTATCCCACCGAATACTTGACCAAGGGGGTGCCTTGCTGAGCGAATACCCCATCGGCACAGGCATCAGCGCCGTCCATTTCCCGGCACGCAACCGCATAGTGGCCGCCTTGAGCGATGCCACCATCGTGGTGGAGGCCGCAGAACGGGGTGGTGCGCTTATCACCGCCAATATGGCCAACAGCTACCACCGCGAAGTGTTTGCCGTACCCGGAAGGCTGGACGACCCACTTTCTGAAGGATGTAACAATCTAATCATCAACAACAAGGCCATAATGATTCGCAATGCTGGCGACCTTTTCTACCAGATGGGGTGGAAAAACACCTTTGACAGACAGCGACAGCGCGAAGAGCAACTCTCCATCTTCGCATCGCTCGGCAGCCATGAGCAGACCGTGGTGACTCTGCTCGAAGCAAACCGTGAAATGACCCTTGACGAGATTGTGGAAAAAAGTGGTTTATCTCTACCCAAAATTGCATCCATCCTGATGGATTTAGAACTCAAAAACGTGGTTCGATGCCTTCCAGGAAGACTATACAAACTAAAATAACACAGCCTTTTAACTTGTGTTGATATTTTTTTTGTGTTAAAAATTTTGCCAATTAAGAATAATATAGTAATTTCGCACTTTCAAATTCTGCATTTTCAGACCGAAGAAAAAACACACATCATACATGGAACAAACTGTTAAAGGAAAAATCTCCCAGATCATCGGCGCTGTAGTCGATGTTACATTTGAAGACGGCATCAACCTGCCCGACATCTACGATGCCCTCAAGGTGGTTCGACCCGACGGAACCGAGGTCGTTCTCGAATGCCAGCAAGACATCGGAGAGAACACCATGCGCACCATCGCCATGGACAGCACAGACGGTCTGCAACGCGGCACCGAGGTCATCTCATTGGGTGGACCTATCACCATGCCTGTCAGCGAGAATATCAACGGTCGTCTTTTCAACGTTATTGGCAAAGCCATCGACGGCATGCCCGACCCCGAACACGAGAAACGCTACGGCATTCACCGCGAGCCTCCCCGTTTCGAGAATCTGGCCACCAGCCAGGAAGTGCTCTTCACCGGCATCAAGGTTATCGACCTCATCCAGCCATTCCTCAAGGGTGGCAAAATTGGACTCTTTGGGGGTGCAGGTGTAGGAAAAACCGTGCTCATCCAAGAGCTTATCAACAACATTGCCAAGAAATACTCAGGCATGTCCGTATTTACTGGTGTCGGTGAACGCACCCGCGAAGGCAACGACCTGCTGCGCGAGATGATCGAGGCTGGAGTTATCAACTATGGCCCCGAATTCGAAAAGAGCATGGCCGAAGGCAGCTGGGATCTCACCAAGGTGGACAAGCAAGCCGTCAAAGACTCAAAATGCACCATGGTATTTGGCCAGATGAACGAAACGCCTGGCGCCCGTGCCCGCGTGGCCCTCTCCGGCCTGACACTTGCAGAATACTTCCGCGACGGCGACGAGAAAACCGGCGGACGCGACATCCTCCTCTTCATCGACAACATATTCCGTTTCACCCAGGCCGGCTCCGAAGTCTCGGCACTGCTGGGCCGCATGCCCTCCGCCGTAGGCTACCAACCCACACTTGCCACCGAGATGGGTATGATGCAGGAGCGTATCACCTCCACAAAACGTGGCTCCATCACCTCGGTACAGGCCGTGTATGTGCCTGCCGACGACCTCACCGATCCCGCA
>Ga0310697_10001602_pt1 | contig 25857 bp, 23 predicted proteins | sample 172DNAGHGlowgp2_FD_203883 | JGI IMG/M metagenome (GOLD analysis project Ga0310697, IMG submission 203883) | Sheep rumen microbial communities from Palmerston North, Manawatu-Wanganui, New Zealand - 1728 DNA GHGlow gp2 (v2) (version 2) | ecosystem: Host-associated > Mammals > Digestive system >...
GTTTACATCCTATACGTCCAGACTGAAATCAACCTCCGGCCAAGAAAACTTCTGGACTTTTCTTCGCCAAAACAAAAATTCTTGCTATCTTTGCACAACAGTGTTGCACTTCGAGGTTGAATCTACACATAAAAGAAAAACAACTCACGCGCAATAAAGCACGGAAGTTGCCGTTATTCATGACTGAAATAAGAAAACACGCAAATGAAGAAACATCTCACCCTGCTCGCAGCCGCGCTGCTGCTCTCCCTTTCGGCCTTTGCCCAGGCCGACAAAGCCAAGTTCTACATCGAAGGCCAGTTGGCCACACCCACCAAAAGCGGCCAGCCCTGGAAACTGTATAACATACGCAGCCAAGGCATAAGCTTTACGGACAACGACACCATCTATGGCCACGACACCGACAAGGGCGTGCAGCTGGTGTTCGACCACGCCGCCACCACCCACCCGCAAGGCTTCGACTGCGGCATGAAGTTCTATCGCTGGCAGAACAACAGCGGCCGCTGGCAGGTGGACAGCGAGGTGGAAGACGCGCAGGCCGCTTTCTCGCAACAGAAGGTGATGAGCATCATGCTCGTGCTGGACTGCAGCTCCTCCATTGGCTCGTCGGACTTTGTGAAACTGAAAAACGCAGCCAAGCAGTTCATTGATGTCATCATCGACAAATCGAGCGACGGCAACGTGCACATCGGCATCGTGGGATTCAACTCCATGCGCAACACACGCACCTTCGACCTCCGCCCGCTTACCAAAGAGAGCCGCAAGGATATGTTCCAGTTTATCGACACCCTTCAGCTTAACAACCGCACAGCTTTCTACTACGCCATAAACAAGGGGCTGGACAACATCAAAAGCTATGTCTCCAAGCTCAAAGTGAGCAAGGACAAGAAATACGACGGCAACTATGTGATTGCCTTCACCGACGGTTACGACAACGACTCGTTCGACCCCAAGATAGGCAAGGCCGCCGAGGGCACGGAGCACCGCTATTTCCAGCACGTGAACCAGCGCATACTGAAAGAGAAGATTGGCGGAGCCCCGATTGAGAGCTACGTGCTGGCCATACGCGGCAACGACGTGGACCGCAACAACACGGAGTTTGAGCGCGTGCTGAGCAGCCTGTCGCACAATGCTTCGGGCGACAAGTTCTACTCGCTCCAGAACTTCGACAAGTTGCAGGCCGCTTTCGAGGAGATTGGCACCAACCTCATCAACAAGTGGCAAAGCATCTATTGCTACATCCCCCGCGGCTATGACGGGCGTGTGCGCTGGACTATTGAGTGTGGCGACGTGGCCCGCAAGTTCTTCATGGGAGTGAACGGCAGCGTGGGCAAATTGTGGTATCCTCACAACGAAGGCCTCAGCTGTGCCATGCTGGGCATAGGCCTGGACATGACCTTCCCCGTCACCGACCTCATATCGGTGGGTGGCTATGTGGAGCTCAACACCTCGCGCGGCGTAGGCTTTGCCTTCACCCCAACCGTGGCCTTCTCCTTCCCCAACAACAGCGCCATCATGCTGGGCATCGGCTATCGCGGCACCGACCATTTCAACAGCAACGGGTTCCTCATGCGTGCCGTATACAAGATGACCAACCCCTGGTACATCTCCGCCACCTATTCCATTGGCCGGGGCAACACCTTCATGCTCGGCGCAGGCTACACCATCTTCGGCCGAAAGATAGACTAACCATCGAATTATACAAAAGACATCATGTCATTACGATTTAAGACCTTTGTCGTGATGATGGCTGCCGGTTGTGTGCTGGCCAGCTGCCAAAAAGAGGAGCATATCAACCCCGCATTAGACCCTACGGCCGAAATCCACATCACCGACACCGTCTACTATGCACAGGAGAAGATGACAGCCTACAACTTTGTGTACACGTCCACCGACCCCCACGGCAAACGCGTGCAGCACTCTGCCACCTTCACCCTGGGCGACAACGTAACACGCCAAGCTCCTGCCCGTGGGCTGATATTGTACAACCATTTCACCGTATACCGCGCCGACCAGTGTCCCTCGCGCGGAGAACTGAGCATACAAAAACTCATGCTCCCCAGCGGCATGATAACCATCTCGCCCGACTACTACGGCTTCGGCGTGACCGAGAAGGAACAGCAGGCCTACTGCATATCGAGGGTAAACGCACAAAGCAGTGTCGACGCCCTCATTGCTGCCAAACAGCTGCTCAAAGACATGGGCTACAGTTGGGATGACAGGCTCTTCAACTTGGGCTACTCACAAGGCGGACAAACCACAATGGGAGTGGTACGCCTGGTGGATGAACAATACCCCGACATTCATATCGGCTACAGCTTTGCCGGCGCCGGTTCTTACGACATTCACGAGACCTACCGCCAGTTCATCAAATCCACCATAGCCGGCATGCCCAGCACCGTCATCAGCGTGCTCCTCTCCTACAACGAATACTTCAACCTTGGGGTCAGCCGCGAAGAGGTGTTCCGCGAACCCGTGCTGAGTCATATCGACGAATGGATACTCAGCAAACGCTACACCCGCGAGGAGATTGACGCCAAGGTGGGAAGCCTCGCCTTTGCCCAATATGTCACCCCTGCCATGACCGACACCACCACCGCCATCGCCCAGCGATACCTCACCGCCATGGACCAGGACAACCTATGCCAAGGGTGGACACCCCGCAAGGACGAGCACATATTCCTCTTCCACAACACACAGGACATCACCGTCCCGGTCGAGAACACCACCAATCTCCACCACTTCCTCCTGTCCAAAGGGGCTGAAAATGTCGTACTGGACACAGCCAACTATGGCAGCACCGACCTCGTTCCGGCCCACGAGACGGGTGCCCTCTTCTTCATGCTGCGCTGCGTAAACCAAATGAGCGCCACACTGGGCATCGAACCCTGGAGCATATTCTGACTTCTGCCCTGCAAATGGCTGCGACCACCTCCGCACCGCCCTACTGCCATTCTATTCGCCTTATACCCACAAGGGGAAGCTTTGCCAAGCGTCCCCTTTTTTCATAGTGCCAATACCTGTCCTTCCAACAGGTTCATACCTCTCAACAAAGACCACATTCTCCTCTACAAACGATTGAAAGTAATACTGTTGATCCTTCGAGTGCCCAGATGGCGCAAAAAAAAGTATCTCCAAACCGTTTTTTTTGTGTATCTTTGCATCCGCAATGCTCCCGAAAGGCATGGGACATGAAGTAGATTATTAACAGCATTACTATTATTCACATTCGAATCAAAAGCCTCGCAAACTGGAGATTTCTTTTCTGGATAATAGTTCACAAGGAGTGAACGCTACTATGCTGTACAGTAGATAATAATGCTCACACAAATGGTGTGGGCTTATCTAACTGTACAGCGGGGTTCATGCGAGGCTCCCCGTGAATGTGATAGAAAGGTCTACACCTTTCTTGTATCCAATAGTGACTGATGGCAATGCACAAAAGGGCAATGTCAATTATGATGACAAACAAATCCATATTAGGTCTCTTTGGAGGGGCGTATCCAGCGGCAATCACAATTGTCTGGCCTCATATTCCAATTCAACAACCAAATAGACTGCACTATGAGTGAAGAGACTAAAAATATAAGAATCAAAAAGGCCGCCTCTACACTTAACATTGGCATATCCACTATTGTAAAGTTCCTGGCAGGCAAAGGCCATGTCGTAGAGTCTAATCCTAATTACCGGCTTACCCAGACACAGTATTCATTACTGGAAACAGCTTTTCAGAAAGAGAGACAAGATAACGATACAGCATTGAAGGAGGGCATGCTTCCCATTAACTTCAGTGATATTGACGCATACTCAAGCAGACAGTCGTACCACAAACGACTATACCCTTATCAGAGGGAACACAAAACATCTATATATCAAGCCTGGGGAGAAGGCAAAATGAGCATCATGCTGCAAATGCCTACGGGAACAGGCAAAACACATCTATTTGCCTCAATAATCAAAGACCTCCAAGACTACTATTACGACAAACTATCATCCGTTAAGAATAATCGTAACAATACGAACCAACTGCGCATTCCCAAAATACTGGTCTTGGTCCACCGAATAGAATTGGTTGAACAGATAGAAGAGACACTTACAAATAAGTATAAACATGTTTGTGGGACTGTGACAGGTGGCAGAGTCTATGGAATCAACCGAAATGTAATTGTGGCATCGGTACAGACGTTAAGCCGAAAATCACGCCTGGAACAATGGGAACAAAATACAAAATTCGACTTTATTATTATCGACGAAGCACACCATTCCCCTGCTGATAGCTACCAAAGGATACGAAACACTTGGCCAACAGCAAGATTATTAGGCGTAACCGCAACTCCATACCGGCTAAATCACCAGCCATTTACCGACACATACGACCTCCTTATCCTGAGCCAACCCGTATATCAGTTTATCGAGCAAGGCTATCTTTGCAACTACGAATACTACTCCATTCGTCCCGACTCGCAAATGCAGTACAGTATCGACCACCTAAAGACAGACTTTGATGGAGATTACGACGAACACGACATGGAGCGACTGCTCAATCAAGACCGTATTCGTGCAGGTATTCTACAGACTTACGAACGCTTTGCGAGAGGCAAGAAGGGAATTGTTTACACCATCAGTCGAGAACACAACAAGATGCTGGCAGCCTTATTCGAACATCATGGCTATCGTGTAGCGTGGATTGATTCTCAAACGCCCAAAGATGAACGAAGCCATACAGTGAAACAGTTCCGCAAAGGCGAAATAGACATCATTTTTAATGTGAACATCTTCAGTGAAGGATTCGATTGCCCTGACGTGGAATTCATCCAGTTGGCACGGCCTACAAAATCGCTTGCCATGTATCTCCAACAGGTTGGCAGAGGATTCCGCATCTGTGAAGGCAAAGACAGGGTTATATTTTTAGACAATGTAGGGCTTTACAACCGTTTCGGACTTCCATCAGCTCGTCGCCACTGGCGATACCATTTTGAAGGGAGAGAAGATTGGGTCGACGACAACAGCACATCGGGCAATCCCCTCGAAGAACATGAATACCACCCGCGCGACCTCCATGAGGGCAACGAAGAAATACAACTGGTTTACACCAGCATTGAAAACCCTGAAGATCCTCCAATACCCAGTGAAACAAACAACAACGAGGATAATAATCACATAATAGAGACTCAGACTATGGACAGTAACAAGTTGATTGTAGAAATCGATGGAGAAACATACGACACATCGTTAGTTTCAAAAGAAGAGATGGCGCGCCTTCTCCTAAAAATTGAGGGGCAACATAACACTGGCACTATCGATACTGAAAAGATACAACAGTGGCTATCCGACAAACGGAACAAAGAGATGCACATTCTTTACGAAAATCTCCTAAAACAAGGCTTCACCAAAGAAGTGCTTGTAAGCCTGCTCGCAGAACAAACCCCTATTGAAGAGGTTAAACCGACAATTCTTCCTGGTTTGTACGTCAAAACAAGTGATGGAACAATCATTCAGGAGAAAAAAGAGATTGACACTTTTATCCATGCCATCCGTACAGCGGGGGTAGAGAAAGTGTTTAAAGCAAGGATTCCTACTTTGGGGAGGTACTTGGTCAGCTCTGCACCGCACCCTTCTTACCTCAATAGATCATTCAGATATGATGGCTATTACATTATTGTCAACCATTCATGCGAACAGAAGATAAAACTTCTACAGGAGATAAGCGACAAACTCAAGTTGGGATGGGAGATAGGGAAACAAGAATAATACAGAAACAAAAGAATCACTATGACATACAACATTGACACGATGAATGAAGTAGAGCTGCTTAAACTCCTTCTTGACATTGAGCAGCGAAAACAAACAGGCTTTATAAACTCGAACGCAATACAACAAAAGATTGCCGAACACAACAAAGCAGAACGCCGCACACAGTTAAATAGCATACTCCAAGATTTCAATATCTCTAAAGAAGAATTGCTGCACTATATACAACAAAAGCAGCCTTCAGAATCTGAACCCAATGGCATCAAAACCGTTCAACTGACTCAACAACAACAGAAAGTACTGTACGACAACTTAAATCGAGAATGTAATAATGCGGATGACAAGTTGAAAGCACTTATAGACAAGTATTCCATGAAATAACACCACCACACCCAACTACCACGTCAAGCCTGCATGAATCGAAACCTATCCACTACATCGGTCAACGTCCCTCATGCAAAATTGCCGATAGGCTTAGCAATCAAGCGACAAACCAACCTCACCCTGCCATATTCAAAGGTGATTATAACACCTTCCCACATTATAAAAGATGGCAGCAAGTTCACGACTTGCTGCCATCAGTTATTATCTGTATTGGAGAACGGTTACTCAGCCTTGCGAAGTGTGAGTTCCACGCTCTTGGTGCGAATTTCCTTGCAGAGGGCGTTGATGAAGGCATCGAGCTGCATCTGCCCGAGGTCGCCGTCCTTGCGGTTCCAGGCGGCAACGACCTTCTCGTCCTGCTCTTTCTGACCGATGAGCAGTGCATAAGGAATCTTCTGCATACGCACCTCACGCAGCTTGTAGCCAATCTTCTCGCTGCGACGGTCAAGGGTAGCCTCAATGCCGTTGCGCTGCAGCTCGGCAGTCACCTGCTCGGCATAGTCCATAAACTTCTCCGAGATGGGCAGCACACGCACTTGCTCGGGCATGAGCCAAGTGGGGAAAGCGCCCTCATACTTCTCAAGCATCCATGCCAGTGTGCGCTCATAGCAGCCCATGCTGGTGCGGTGAATGATATAGGGACGCTGGCGGCTGCCATCCTTGTCGATGAAATACATGTCGAAACGCTCGGCAATCAGGGCATCCCACTGGATGGTAATCATGGTATCCTCCTTGCCGTAGACGTTCTTGGCGTTGATGTCCACCTTGGGGCCATAGAAGGCGGCCTCGCCCACGTCTTCCACAAACGGGATGTTCAGCTCGTTGAGGATGTCGCGAATATGCTGCTGGGTCTGCTCCCATGTGGCGGCGTCACCGATATACTTCTCCGTGTCCTCGGGGTCCCATTTGGAGAGGTGGTATGTCACGTCGTCCTGCAGGCCGAGGGTGGTGAGGCAATAGCGGGCCAAGTCGATGCAGCCCTTAAACTCCTCCACCATCTGGTCCGGGCGGACAATAAGGTGTCCCTCGCTAATAGTGAACTGGCGCACGCGCGTCAGGCCGTGCATCTCGCCGCTGTCCTCCTTGCGGAAGAGGGTCGACGTCTCGCCGTAGCGGCAAGGCAGGTCGCGATACGACTTCTGGCTGTTCTTATACACGAAGTACTGGAACGGGCAGGTCATAGGACGCATGGCCAACACCTCATCCTCGCTGTCGGGGTCGCCCATAATGAACATCTTGTCGCGGTAGTGGTCCCAGTGGCCGGACATCTTGAAGAGGTCACTCTTGGACATAAAGGGGGTCTTGGTGCGCATATATCCGCGCCGGGTCTCCTCGTCCTCAATCCAGCGCTGCAGCGTCTGCACAATCTTGGTGCCTTTGGGCAGTAGCAGCGGCAATCCCTGGCCAATCACGTCTACCGTGGTGAATATCTCCAACTCACGGCCAATCTTGTTGTGGTCGTGATTCTTTATGTCTTCCAAATATTGCAGGTAGCCTTCCAGCTCCTCCTTGGTAAAGAAAGCTGTGCCGTGGATACGGCTGAGCGACTTGTTCTTCTTGTCGCCGCGCCAGTAGGTGCTGGACGACGAGAGCAGTTTGAAGCCCTTTATAGGACGCGTGTTGAGCAGGTGCGGGCCGCGGCAGAGGTCCACAAAGTTGTTCTGCTGGTAGATAGTGATGGTCTCGCCCTCGGGGATAGCCTCAAGCAGCTCTACCTTGTAGGGTTCGTTGCGCTCGGTCATAATCTTCAGTGCCTCGTTGCGGCTCACCTCGCGGCGTTCCAGACGGGTAGCTTTCTTGATGATGGACTTCATTTCCTTCTCAATGGCGTCAAGATCCTCGCGGCTGAAGGGGCGGAAGTCGAAATCGTAAAAGAAACCGTTGTCCGTAGCCGGGCCGATGGTTATCTTGGCCTCGGGGAAGAGATTCTGAACAGCCTCAGCCATGATATGGGCCGTGGTGTGGCGGAGCACCGAAAGGCATTCCTTATTAGTGGTATCGAGCAGTTCAATGTCGCAATCGGCTGTAACGGTAGTTCGGAGGTCAATCAGCGTGGCCTCGTTGTTGATACGAGCCGCACAATAATTGTTCAAACCGTCCGGATTTACCATCTTGATGATGTCGATAATGGAGCACGGCTCCTGCAACGACACCTCGCCAAAGTTTTTGACATTCACTTTCATTGTTGTTTCTCCTTTAATTATAAAAAGTTAAATACTTGGCCTTGCGCCAAAGCAATTTGCAAAGATACAAATAATTCTTGACATACCAAGTTTTTTCTTTCTCTCAAAAGGGAAAGAGACAATCCGACCAACCACGGCCGCACGCCGTTACTGCCTCGTCAAGCGGACGCTATGCCGTTTTCCTTCGGCGGTCACCACGGCCAACAGATAATTGCCCTGGGGCAGAAAAGCGAGGTCAAGCTCATACTTCCCCTCGCCACATGGGGTGAAATGCACCGTATAGCCACGCCCAGCCAAGTCCGTGAGGGTGACCGTCGCAACAGTCTCGGCACAAGCCACCACAACTTTACCGGAAGTGGGGTTGGGATAGAGCCGTAATGCGGAAGCAGGGAATGGGCTGTCGGCTATACCGACGCTGTCTTCCATAACACTGAAATAGGCGGTAAAAGCCGTGTCGCTCACCACAAAAACCTGTCGCGGATTGCTTGTGTCACCGTCGTTCCAGCGGTCGAACACCACCTGGGCGTCATGCGTATGCGGCACAGCGACAAGGCTGACCACGCTGCTGTCCGGCACCAAGCCACCCCCTACCACAGTGCCCAACCCCTCGTCGGCACTGGCCGCCGCCACAGTGCGCCACACCGTGTCCGGCGGTACCGGGAGGGTATCCACCACACTGAAATAGGCGGTAAAGGAGGTATCGCTCACCACAAAAACCTGTCGCGGATTACTTGTGTCGCCGTCGTTCCAATGGTCAAACTCGACTTGCGACCCGGTTACTTCAGGCCCAAACGGTATGGCGGTGAGGCTGGCCAAGCTGCTGTCAGGATATATGCCGGCACCCAAAACCATACCCAACCCCTCGTCGGCACTGGCCGCCGCCACAGTGCGCCACACCGTGTCCGGCGCCGCCGGGAGGGTGTCGGCATGCCCGTCAACCACAATACTGTCGATGCATAGGGTGTTGTAATAGGCCGACCCCGTCACAGTGCCATGCGTATTGCCCGACTGGTTGCGGAAGGCAATATGGATGGTCTGCCCCGCAAACGAGGCCAGGCTCACACTGCGCAACACGGGCAGCGTGGTTAAACCGCCTCCGGAATAGAGGGTGGTATACTGCGTCGAGTCGGTATAGTCACTGTCGGCAGTAGCCAACACCTGGTAGCTGTAGGCAAAACCGGGCCAGTCGTCGTATAATTTCCACTCCCGCCAAGACAGGCGCACGCTGTCGCCCACCGCAGGGGGAACGACAACAGCCTTGCTGACAACCCAACTGTCGAGTGTGTCGGAGTTGCAAACCGAGCGCAAACTGCCACTGTTGACAAACCACTCGCTTGCATACTGCCGCGCCCAGGGGCGGAGCCAGCAATGCAGGCCATTGGCGAAAGGCTCGTACCAAGGCAGCGTGGTAGCCGGTGTGCAGTCGATGACACGCACCGCGCGGCTCTTCGTGCTGCTGCCGTAAGGGTTGGTGGCCGTAACCGTCACCGTGTCGTACTCGCCGCTGAAGCCTGCGCCGTAGACAAGAGTTGCCGTGTCGCCCCTGCCGCGAGGGGTGAACACCCCGCCCACGAGCGAAGACCACGCGTAGTGCAGCCCCACCGTGTCGCCCTCGGCAAGGCGTATGTGGCACGTGAGCACCTGCCCCGTCTCCACCACAGTCGCAGGCGTAGTCAGGTTATTCAAGACAGGCATGCGGTCGCTGCGCGCCATCACGTCGGAGACAAGCATATAGCGGTTGGGCGCCGACGCCGACCGCTCCACGGCAAAAGCCACCCGCACGGTCTGCCCCGCATAGGGCGCAAGGCTCACCGTCCGCTGCTGGAAGGAGCCGTTTGGCTGATAGGCAGAGCCGGTGTAGAGGGTATCGAACGGAGCCGTGCCAAGGCTGTCGGTCACCAGCACCCGCAGCGTCATATTCATCGAGTCGATGCCGGAAGTGTTGTTGCCACGGTTTTGAGACCAGAAGAACTTCAGTCCCGTGCTGTCTGCGGGAAGGACTATAGGCTGCGAAAGCAGCCAGCCGCTGTTCCCCACCGAGGCACTGTTAAACTCGGCACGCAGCCGATGGTTGCTGCCGCTTGTGTTTCGCGTCCAAACGGCATCCCCATAGGCCGACCAGCAGCCAAAGCTGCTGTCCGTGCTGAAGTCTGCCCACCAAGGAGCATTGACCGGCCCGCATCCCTGAGCCCGCAGGCCTGTGGCAGCCAACAGCGCCACCATGACACAAAATAAAGCCTTGTTCACCATCTATAACTATCTGTTGTTTGAAAAATACTATAACTGACCAATAATCAAGTGTCAACATAACAAGCTGGCCTCCAGCAACATCCCTCCCATACACACATACAGGCCGTCATGCCACGCCACAAAGATACGAATATTTTCCCATACACAAAGACTTTTTTCAAAAAAGGAACATTGAAACCGGCACCCATCGCCGCCCCTTTCGGCCGGTAGCCGGACCACTGTCCGGCCGTTGATTCGCCGCTCGTTCTTCGACAGTTGCTCGATAGTTTATCCACGATAGCCAGACAAACTGCCAAGTAAAAACCCAAGATGTGCAAAAGAAGAATGGGCGCTGCAACGGTGTTGCATGCCCGGATGGTGGAGAGACGGACGGCATGGGGGTAAAGGGCGGTCACTCCCGGGGCAGGGATTCGATGGCCTTGCGGGCCGGGATGCGCTGTATGCGGTCGTTTGGGGTGCATATCACTATGTCCTGGCCACGGAGGGCTTTCTCTTCGAGCATCCTCCGCTCGGCTATTTCAAGTCCGCGCTGTAGTTTTTCGGCAAAGTCAGTGATTTCTTTCTCCGACATATCTCTTCAGTTTAGTGAATAACTCTTCGTTGAGCACCGTTGTGGCGGTCTGCCGTCCGCCCCGTGCTATTTGTATGCGCGGGGTGGCGCTGTTGTCGTAGACAACCCAGCAGTCCACGGCGGGCATGTACAGGTTGAACAGGTTGCCTATGCCTGCCACATAGCGGCGGCGGGCGGTGGATTCGGGTATGTTGTGGCCGCCGGCCATAACCCGCTCGGCAACGCGCTGCAGGGCCAGTTCGGGGGTGCGCAGCCAGAAGAACACAAGGGTGACGGCATAGTCCTGCCGTTGTGCCTGCCGCACAAGGTTGAGGTATGACTTGGTGGCCAGTGTGGTTTCGATGGCGAAAGTTTCGTGGCGCCCCAACAGTTCGTTGATGCGGCGTATCATGAGCCGGCCGGCTTCGATCGACACGCTCTCGGGGTTGAAGGGCGAGAGGCCGTGGGCTATCTCGTCGGCGTTTACGAACTCGCGGCAGTTGAGTATTTCGGGCAGTACGGTGTAGGAGGCCGTTGTTTTGCCGGCCCCGTTGCAACCGCCGATTATGTATAGTTGCCTGTCCATTCAGTCTGCAAAAGTACGAAGTTTTTCCGACATGGCAAGAGTTTTATGTTTTTTAAGATACAAAAAGGCACCCCCGTTTGGGGATGCCTTTGTATAACCAAGTGTATCGCGGTGAGATAAGGACTAACGTCTTTTCTCTTTAATACGGGCTTTCTTACCGGTGAGATTGCGCAGGTAGAAGATACGGGCGCGACGGACGGCGCCGCGTTTGTTGACTTCGATCTGCTCGATGAACGGGCTGCAGAAGGGGAATATGCGTTCCACGCCTACGCCGTTGGCAATCTTGCGGACAGTAAAGGTCTCAGTCGAACCGCTTCCGCTGCGTTGCAAAACAACGCCCTGGAAGTTCTGGATACGTTCTTTGTTTCCTTCTTTAATCTTGTAATGGACCGTGATGGTATCGCCAGCCTTGAATTCGGGGAACTCTTTACGCTCAACCAAATCCTCTACATATTGCATAAGTTCAGTTTTTCCCATGACATGAAGTTTTTAAAGGTTAATCACTCAATTTGTTTGGTCTTATTTCTTTACCATCTTTACAACAGCGGTGAAAGCCTCGGGGTTGTTCATGGCCAGGTCGGCGAGAACTTTGCGGTTCAGCTCGATGTTGTTTTTGTGCAATTCGCCCATAAACACAGAATAGGAGATGCCGTTGATGCGGCAACCGGCGTTGATACGGTTGATCCACAGGGCGCGGAACTCTCTTTTCTTATTCTTTCTGTCGCGGTATGCGTAGGTTTGACCTTTTTCCCATTTGTTCTTGGCAACGGTCCATACGTTTTTACCTCTGCCCCAATAACCTTTGGTGCGGTTGAGGATTTTCTTTCTGCGAGCTCTTGAAGCTACAGCATTTACTGATCTTGGCATTTTTGTTTAATTGTTTTTCATTTCAGCGGCAGCCGTAGGGCTGCTCTTTTGTGCTCGAAATAATGGTTAATAACTCCGTTTTAAGCTAAAAGCATTCTTTTGACACGCTTCTCGTCGTCGCGGCTCACCAGTGCGGTGTGGTCGAGGTTACGTTTCTGCGTGGTCTCTTTCTTGGTCAGGATGTGACTGTGATAAGCATGCTTTCTCTTGATTTTGCCGGTGCCGGTAAAGGTGAAACGCTTTTTGGCAGCGGCTTTTGTCTTCATTTTAGGCATTACTTTACTGTTTTTTTAAGTTAGACTATATGCGATAAACTTGGTTTCTACTTTTTGGGGGCGATAATCATGAGCATGCGCTTGCCTTCAAGACGGGGCATGGATTCGGGCTTGCCGTAGTCCATCAGGGCCTCGGCAAATTTGAGCAGCTGCGCCTCTCCCTGCTCTTTGTAGACGATGGAACGCCCGCGGAAGAAGACGTCCACTTTCACTTTGTTGCCCTCTTTGAGGAAACGCTTGGCGTGGTTGAGCTTGAACTCAAAGTCGTGGTCGTCGGTTTGGGGGCTGAGCCGGATTTCCTTTATGACTACCTTGGTTGAGTTTGCCTTGCGCTCTTTTTCTTTCTTCTTCTGCTCGTAGAGGTACTTTTGGTATTCGATTATCTTGCATACAGGAGGGTTTGCCGTGGGGGAAATCATCACCAGGTCCAGCCCTTCGTTGTAGGCTTTGACCAGAGCCTCTTTGGTGCTCATGATGGTGGGTTCCATCCCCTCGCCCACCACGCGTACCATGGGGTCGGTGATGCGCTCGTTAATCAGATGTTCTGCCTCTTTTTTTTGAGGTCCTTTCCCGCGTCCCCGGTTCTGGTTGGTGGGGGCGCCAGTGTTAAATGGTGCTGCTATAGCTTGGTTCTCCTATATTTGTTAATAATCGAAATGTTTATTTTTCTGTATCTTACATAAAAACAAAAAGCGTTGTACACGGCTTTTTGGAGTTGCAAAAATACATATTTTTTTTCATTTGGAGGATTTTTGTGTTATTTTTGGGATAATATTGTGTTGGCCGATGGCTATTTACCCGTGGCCGGAGTGTTGCCGAGGACCCCGGTGGGTTGGGTAGCGGGGGTGGCTGATGCCTGTTTTTACGCTGCATTTGCCGTCGGGCCGGAAGGGGAATTGGGGCGGGACTACGGTTCAACTGCTCCCTTGATTTGCAGGTTGAACCCTTCGTCGATGAGGGGTTGCACCAGGCGTTTCATTTCTTCGGGGGTGAAGCGTTCAAGGTCCTGGGCAGGGGTGGGGCGGTCGATGGTGTAGACCATCACTTGGCGGGGCTTGAGCTGGCGTACTATCGACATCCAGCCCTCCAGCACTTCGGGGCTGGACGAGTCGAACCCGTACTCTTTGCTGCGCAGCATGCAGGTTTGCAGGATGAAGTTGCCATGGAATTGTTGAAGTCCTTCCACCACACGGGCGATGTCGTAACCCGGCGCCGGATGGTTGATTCGGGCGATGAGCTGGTTGGTGGGGGCGTCGATTTTCATGATGGGGTTGTCCACTTTGGCAAGTGCGGCAAACACCTGTGGGAGGTGGACACGGGTGGCGTTGGAGAGGACAGAGACCTTGGCTGTGGGTGCCAAGCGGTTGCGCAGGGCTATGGTGTCGTCGATTATTTGCGGGAATTCGGGGTTGAGCGTGGGTTCGCCATCGCCCGAAAAGGTGATGGAGTCGACCTTGGTTTGTTGCCGGTTGAGGTTTTCCAGCATGGCCTGGAGGTCGGTACGTACTTTGAGCGCGGTGGGCAGTGTGGTGTCGTCGCGGCCATCTTTGTTCCAGCCGCATTCACAGTAGATGCAGTCGAAGTTGCAAATCTTGCCTTTCTGTGGCAGCAGGTTGATGCCAAGCGAGGTGCCCAGCCGACGGCTGAATATGGGGCCGAATACGGTTTCTTCTCTTATCATGGTCTGTGCGTTGTTATTCCACCCAGTGGATACGGTTTTCTTTTCGCTGGCGAGCCGGGGGCTCCGGGTTGGCGGGGTAGCCCACTATGCAGTTTCCGATGCCCAGCCAGTCGCCTTCGATGCCCAGTTCGCGGAGTATGGATTTGCCTTCGGGGCTGTCGAACACCTCGCGCGCACGATTTATCCAGCACGAGCCCAGCCCAAGGGCATGGGCAGCGTTGAGCATGTTGCCCAGCATCAGGCTGCCGTCTTCGACCGGGGTGACGGCCGCGTTTTTGTCAACGAGCACCACGAGCACCACGGGGGCGCCATAGAAGGGGTCGGTCTCGGTGTTCATCACCTGTGCGTTGAGCTTGCTCATCCTGTCGCGCATGCTTTTTTGGGTGACGGCAATGATGATGGGGCTTTGGGTTCCCATGCCGGTGGCGGCATAGAGACCGGCACGGCATATGGTGTCGATATCTTCTTTGGACGGCATACGGTCGGTATAGGCACGGACGCTGCGACGCGTTAGGAGGTTCTGGATTGCTTGGTTCATGTCTTAATGTTGATGATGTGTTTTTTGCTCTTTGGGATGTGCAGTGGTGTCTTTGTGCATCCGGGTGGGATGCCAGAAGAGGGTGCTGCTGTCGGATTTCTGCAGATGGTGGATTTTCTTTATCATCTGGGTGGAGGAGGGCGTCTGCTGCTGTTCGTGTTCGCGCACTTCAGGGCTTACTTGGTATAGCACCATGGAGACGACGATGTAGGCGGCAAAGGCAAACATCACTACGGCACATATCTTGTTGGTGATGTTCAAGAGTTTGGCGGTGATGATTTGCTGCAGCATGGAGGCCAGTTTGCACTTTAGTACGTCCAGACCCAGTGTGGTGCCCAGTACTCCTATAAAGAAGATATAGCGCTCGGCGACGCTGAGATTCAGTTCGCCTGTGAGCAGGGCGATGACGGACACCCAGTAAATCCATATCAGCGGGTTGGCAAGGTTGATGACAAAGCCCTGCATAAAGATGGTACGCCGTCGGGGGTCAGACCCGATACTCTTGAACTTGATGTTCGAGCCCTGGTTGCCGAGGTCGGTCACCTCTTTGTGCAGAAAGTGGAGGCCCATCAGCACTATCACCAGCCCACCAATTGAAGCTACCCATACGTTGTGGAGGAGCTCGTAGAGATTAACGTTTTTCAGTACAGTGAGCATAAGAAAAACGATGATAACATCGCTTGCGCTCACGCCAAAAGCAAAGGGATATGACTTTCGGTAGCCATATTGTATGCTCATTCGGAGCTGCGAAAAGAAGGCAGGTCCGAAACTGAAAAACAGCGACAAAGCAACGCCGCACAATATGCCAAGAAGTAGTTCGCCCATATGATTAAAAGCATGCAAAATTAGCAATAAAAATTGACATAGAGAAAAAAAACATTATTAATAGGAATTATTTTCGTATTTTTGCAAATTCGTACAGACAATAAATATAGCATTTTTACGATGAAAAAAAACATACTTGTGCTCGCAACGCTCGGCTCTCTGATGTTGGCCTCCTGTGGCAACACGCCTGAACAGGTGGTAGAGGAATACTACGGTGCAGTACAATCCAACGACTTTGCCAAAGCATTGTCGATAAGTAACATTTCCAAAGAAGAGCAGGCCTTAGTGGCCGAAATTCTCGACAGTTCGCATGTGGTGGTGCACGACTACAAGGTATTGGGCTCCACGATTGACCCCGGAGACTCTACCGCCACGGTCGACCTCCACCTTGTCACCTCCCACGCCTTGCACCCCGACAGCATTGCGGACGACATCAAGGTTCCCTGCGTGAAGAAAGGCCACAAGTGGGTGGTCAAGATGCTGTAACCGCCCAACCCTACCCTCCTCATGGACAAGACGACCCAAAACATGCTCGCCCTGCTGCAGATTTCGCTCAGCGGGAAGAAACCGGAAATCACCCCCCTATCCTATCAGGAATGGGAGGCCGTTTACTGGCTGTCGCGCAAACACGGTGTGGTCACCATGATCAACGATGCCATCGAGATGCTCCCGCCTGACCAACAACCCCAGGGCGACATTGCGCTGAGCTGGACACTGTCGGCCGAGCGCACCCGCTACCACTTTAACCACCAGGCGCAGGTGCTGCAGCGTATCGACAGCAAGGCACAGGCCGAAGGGCTGCCCTATGTGGTGCTGAAAGGCATGAGCCTTGCACGGCTTTACCCACGACCCGATTCGCGCGCATGTGGCGACATCGACATCTGTTTTCCCCACAACTATGAACGTGGCAACGCCCTGTTGGGCAATCCCGATGCCACGGTGGACGGGAAGCATGCCGAGATGGTTATTGACGGGGTGAATGTGGAGAACCACCTGCACCTGCTCGACCTGCACTATAAGAGCCAGCGTCGGGCCGAGGAGTATGTGTGGCAGACACTGGAAACCGTGCCTGCCGACCACAGCCTTTCCCCACAGGCAAACGTGGTGTACCTGTTGATGCATACGGTATGCCACCTCACAGCCAAATTTAAGCTCCCGTTGCGCAACATCATTGACTGGGGCATTTTTCTCCGTTCCAACCGCGACGTTCTCGACCCCCAGGCATGCCACCGTGTGATGCAGCACATCGGCATGGACGGTGCCTTCAACCTCCTCACCTACCTGGCCGGGGAGATTATTGACACCGACCTCTCCCTGTTCATCAACGGAAGGCTGCGGCAGGACGACGTGGACCGCATGCGCGAGCTTATCGTTTCAAAGGGCTATCTGGACCCGGTTCCCAAAGGCTTGCCATGGCACAAGCGTATTGCAGCACGGCTGCACCGCCGCCGCCAACGCCGTTGGCTATACCGTTACCTCCCGTCCACAAGTGTCGAGCGGATGCGAAATCTCATCCGCCAGGCGGTGTCGTCCAACCCTGTATCTGTAGATTAATTATTACCCGAAACAGTATATATTATCATCAAAATGAAAAAGAAACTATTCTTAATGGCTTTCCTCGCGGCTGCCCTTACCGGTTGGTCGCAGGACTTCAGCGCAGTGTGCAGCACCGGGCAAACCCTTCATTACACCATTACATCATCCACGGCCCCATACACTGTAACCGTTGATATGCCCGACGAGGGCTACGGCTCCGGCATGACCGGTGTCCTCAACATCCCCGCCACCGTAAACCACGATGGAACCGCCTATACTGTCACGGCCATCGGCATCGGTGCCTTCTACAATTGCACAGGGCTCACCGAGGTGGTTGTCCCCAACACAGTCCACATTGTTGGCGAAAACGCCTTCTACCGGTGCCTTGGTCTCACGGCGGCTCACCTGCCAAACTCTATAGACACCATTATGCGCCACGCATTCTCCCGTTGCAGCTCGCTCGCTACAATAACTATGCCCAACGCCATCCGGCATATCGGCGAGTCGGCCTTCAACCAATGCTCATCCCTGCAGGGCGAGCTGAATATCCCCAATACCGTCACGTACCTCGGCGAGAGCGCCTTCTCCAAATGCAGCTCTATTACACGGCTGACACTCTCTAACGCACTCACCGTTCTGGAAGATCACGTTTTCAACGAGTGTTCTGGCATCGAAGGTACTGTAACCGTCCCTGAAGGCATCACCTCGATTGGTGTGGAGGCCTTCTACGGCTGTTCGAAAATCACGCGAGTATTGCTGCCCGAATCCCTCACCCACATCCATACAGGTGCATTCGACGGATGCTCAGACATGACCGGCACGCTTACCATTCCCAACGCCGTGACCGACATCGACGAGATGGCATTTAACGAGTGCCGTCACCTCACCGGTATCCGTCTCAGCAGCCAGCTCACCACAATCGGCTACGCTGCATTCTGCGGCTGCCGCAGCGTTGTCCGTCTCGACATACCCGCCAACGTAACCTCCATCGACCGCTATGCCTTTGCCGAATGCGAAAGGCTCACTTGGATTACTTTCCCGCGTGCGCTACAATCGCTCGGCGACGCCGTTTTCACACAGTGCTACCGGCTGCAGGGCATCACCAGTTATGCTACCACCCCACCCTCGTTGGGTCGATATGTGTTTGACCAAGTGGATACCAGCCTGCAAATACTGGTTCCGTGCGACTGTATCGAGGCTTACCAAGCCCATAACGTTTGGGGGGCTTTCCACAACTATGGCGAGGTGTTTGGAGCATCATTGGTGGTGGAGAGCATCAACGAAAACATGGGTACAGTAACCATTTCCCAATACCCCACATGCTATGACCACACAGCTTCATTCTGCGCCACAGCCAAACGCGGCTACCACTTTGTACGCTGGAGCGACGGGAACACCGATCCCATACGTTCGGTTGACGTGAACGAAGATGTTATCTATACAGCCTATTTTGAACCCAACAATAATCCTAATGCTATTGGGGAGACTGAGATTTCGCAGCCCACAGCATTCAGTCAACGGGGCAGCATAATTGTGAATAACGCAAACTTTGAGACTGTACATATCTACGACCTGGCCGGTCACCTTTTATTCAACCAGAAAGCCGACAGGCTGACTTTCCGCGTACCCCACACGGGTATCTATATAGTCCGCATTGGTAACAGCTCCACGTTTAAAGTCATGGTACTGCTATAGACCAAAAGCCCGACTACAACCAATCCCCCTCATAAAGTGCAATCCACTGCACTATATGAGGGGGATTTTTTTATGGCAACCCATCAGGAACAGCCCAGCCGGTGTGATTTCACCAACATGACCTTAGCCTTTAGAACCAGCACGGTGACTATCATAAGTGTCCCCATAGAAAACCAAACACATATTACTAAAGTTTTACAAGTATAATCAGTCGTTGATGCACCCATCAATCGTCGTCATTTATTCGTTAGTTATTCCTCATTTCTTCGATACACAATGGTAAAACTGAGGAAAAAAAATAGGAAAACGATGCGATAAAGAGCGACGCAACATCGAGCCCGGAAGGCACACAGAGTAACGCTGGGATAAATATGCGACAGAATCGGAGCGGTAACCAACGGTGGTGAAATCCCTCACAGAAAATGAGAACTCCGCGCGAAGGGGTAAAGAGTCTCACCTAAAACAACATTGCTCCCATTCGGTCACGACATTACTTTGTGCAACATGCGCCAGCTGTAGTGGACGTAGACAAGGGATAAAACTTGTCAAACTTTAGTTGTTAGAACTACCCAAAGGAGGCTCTAATGATTCTGCGATTACAGAGTGTTATTTGGAACTCGTTGAGTTACCCAAGGGATTGCCATTGGGCTACCCTTTCAGGACATTGATTTATAGATTGTCTTCACACTATTTGGATACAACATCACAGTGCTGCTGGAGTGTATTCCTTTCTATGTGCTTTATATTGCCATTATGATGTGGGGTAAAAGACGATTGTGTTGGCTCTACAGGGTATATTTGGTTTTCGGAAGGCGTTGCAGGCAACAACTACGGCTGCATTTGTCATTTTGGAACATATATTGGAGAACTGCACAATCCCATTGCAAATACTGCAGAATGCCTTCGCCTCGGATTGTTAAAGTATGACATACTGCTATTTTGATTGCACAAAAAAAGAGGGTGCCTTGTGGACACCCTCTTTTGCTTTATTGAGTTATTAGAACTATAATGCTTATTCAGCAGCAGCCCACAGATCGGTGGTGCTGGGAGCGGAAAGGATACCATTCGAGAAATCGATGGAACCATCGGCATTGGTAACAGGCAGGTCATTGCCAACAGTCTGGAAGTTGACGGCCAGCCAGTCACGCATAGAGCGGTTGGTAGCAAAGTTGTGACGTACACGGTCGGTAGCGAACATGTAGTAGTAGGTAGTGCCATTGATATCGACCTCGAAATAGATGTCCATCTGATAGTAGGGACGGCTGACATAAGGAGCGATAGGCAGGTTACCAATGATGTTCAGAACAGCCTGCTCACCGGCGGTGGGGATCATGTTCTGAGGATTGGTAACGTGGCAGGTGATCTCGTCCATGCTACCAGCGGGAACGGTGCCATCCATCACGATGTAAGGATCGGTAGGATCGTCGGTGTTGAGGGTAGCGGTACCGGTCAGTTTCTGGCTGGAACGGATAACAACATGGTTGACACGGAGGTTGGGGCACTCATTAGCATTGAAAGAGGTAACACCAGCCAGTGTAGCAAAAGCTGCATCGCACCATTCGGGACCATAGATGATAGTCGGGCTGATAACGCCAACAGCGTTGAGGAGCATAACACCGTTCTCACCAAGGGTGGTCAGGTCAGCGCACTCAGCATACATAGGCCAAGCCTGGTTGTCGTTGTTGAAAGGATTGCTAACACCGTTGCCAAGCAGGTTGACTTCGGGAAGCATATTCACCTCGTACTCGCCGTTAGGACGGACGGTATAGGTAGCAGCGGTGAAATAGAAAGCGTAATTGCTGGAAACGGGGATGTTGGCAACAGAAGCCTTGTTGCTCATGTTAGAAGTGGTACCGGCAATGGTGGTGGGTTTCGGGGTGACATTGAAAATGCCCTCGTTAACCATAATCTGGTCACCAGAAGTGAAGAAGATACGCATACGCTCGCCATTGAAGGACTGTTTTGCATTGTTCTCGGGAGCAGTGCAACCAATGGTGATGTTTACGGTACCGTCGTCGTTAAGAGTGTAGCCTTTCTCGTTGTCTTTATTACAACCTGCGAAGGCGAACATTGCGAAAGCTGCTAAAATAACTGTGTACTTTTTCATTGTTGTTTTAATTTTTTTAGGGTTAGAAATTAACGGTAGTACCGTTCTGAACTACCTCGGTTTGGAGGACACTGATTTCAAAGCCGTTCTCAACGGCGACTTCTTTGATTTGTACGGCAGGAGCCAGATACATTTTCTTCATTTGATTCATTTTTGTTTGTTAATGTTTTTTGTTATTTCTTTATTTTAATGTTTACAATATTCTTCAGCAATGAAGATTTATCTTCGTACTTGAAGATTTTTGTGTATTTTTCCCTTTTTTTTGTTCCATAAGCTTCGTTTTTAGTAACACTTTGTTGTTTATATCCCATTATCAACAATCTGACATCCAGCTCTATGTAAAGAATTGAACACCAAATCGCATCAAACTTTCATAAGGCAAAAATACAACTTTTTTTTAATATGCAAATATTTTTTTTATTTTTTTCATTTCTGTTTAAGTGCAATCTGCAATTCGTCCAGTTGTTCCTGAGCTATTGGAGCCGGACTGCCACTCATTACGTCGCGTCCACTGTTGTTTTTGGGGAATGCAATAAAGTCGCGAATGCTGTCGGCCCCTCCAAACAGGGAGCAGAGACGGTCGAATCCGAAAGCCAGCCCTGCATGGGGTGGTGCCCCGTAGGTGAACGCATCCATAAGGAAACCGAATTGTTCGGCGGCCTTCTCGTCAGTAAATCCAAGAGTGTGGAACATCTTATTCTGCAGCGTACGGTCGTGAATACGGATGGAGCCACCGCCCACTTCCACACCATTGATTACAATATCATAGGCATTGGCGCGGATGTCTCCCCACCGACTCTGGTCGTCGAGCAAGGATTCGTCTTCGGGTTTGGGTGCTGTGAAGGGGTGGTGCATGGCATAGTAGCGCTGAGTCTCTTCATCCCATTCCAACAAGGGGAAATCCACAACCCACAGGGGTGCGAATTGATCGGGATTACGCAACCCCAACTGACTTGCCATTTCTAAACGCAAGGCACAGAGCTGAACTCTTGTCTTCATGGCAGGTCCACACAATATCAGCATTAAGTCGCCTGGTTTGGCGTCGAATTTGGCAGCAATGGCCTTCAGGTCGTCCTGTGTGTAGAACTTGTCCACACTCGACTTGAAGGAGCCGTCAGGATTGTATTTCACATACACCATACCCCCGGCACCCACTTGCGGACGTTTTACATAGTCTGTGAGTGCATCAAGTTGTTTACGTGTATAGCCTGCACATCCCTCGGCATTGATGCCGACTACCAACTCAGCGGAATCGAAGAGTCCGAAACCATGGCCCTTGGCCACTTCGTTCAACTCCACGAACTGCATACCAAAGCGGATGTCGGGCTTGTCACTACCATAGAGCCGCATGGCATCGTGCCAACTCATGCGGGGAAAATCGCCAAACTCAAGCCCTTTCACTTCCTTGAAGAGATGTTTGGCCAAACCCTCGAACATGTTGAGAACATCCTCCTGCTCGACGAATGACATCTCACAGTCAATCTGGGTGAACTCAGGCTGGCGGTCAGCACGCAGGTCTTCGTCACGAAAACAGCGCACAATCTGAAAATAGCGATCCATTCCAGCAACCATCAGCAATTGTTTATACTGCTGAGGACTCTGAGGCAAAGCGTAAAACTCACCCGGGTTCATGCGCGAAGGAACGACAAAATCCCTTGCCCCTTCAGGCGTAGACTTGATGAGCATTGGCGTCTCTATCTCCAAAAAGTCCTTTTCGCTAAGGTAATTGCGCACCAGCATGGCCATACGATGGCGCAACTCAAGATTGCGTCTTACCGGATTGCGCCGGATATCAAGATAACGGTATTTCATGCGGAGGTCATCTCCACCATCACTGACGTCTTCGATAGTGAAAGGCGGTGTCTTAGCCTCGTTTAGTACATTCAACTCCTTGACTTCAATCTCTATCTCGCCAGTGGGAATCTTCGTGTTTTTGCTGGCGCGCTCAATGACAATGCCCTTGACTTGTATGACATATTCGCGTCCCAATCGACGAGCCTGGTCACACAGCCCGGCATTAGTCTCCATATTAAATGCAAGTTGTGTGATTCCATATCGGTCGCGCAAATCCACAAAAGTCATGCCGCCAAGGTTTCGACTTCGTTGCACCCAACCACATAGCGTAACTTCTTGTCCTACGTTTTGCAGATTCAGTTCGCCGCACGTATTTGTTCTGTACATAGTTGTATAAAAAGAAATATTTGTTGTTAGTTTACAGGTTTATTGAGCTGCAGGAGCTGCTGCTTCCGGGGCAGCGGCCTCTGTACCGCTTGCAGCCCCCTCGGCTGCTGATTCAGCGACGGTTTCGGACACATCAGACACAGCTTCTACCAGTTCATCCTTCACTCCTCCAAACACCTTGTCAATTGCACGGTATACTATAGAGGTCTCATCATAATGGAGAGCCTTCATGCTGTTGTACCGGTTGAAATAACCTTTAAAATAGAGCACACCGAAAACAATCACGGCAACAATCAGAATGGTCACAATCCAACGCAGCCATATCGGCATCTTCTTCTTGGAATAGGGGTCAGAGAGAACAATCTTGGGGTATTTGGCCAGATCGGTAAGGGTGGCGCCAAACCGAGTGTTTACAAGTATCTTGGCATTAATGGCCCAACCGTTGGCATTCAGCACCGGACCCAAGTTACGCTTGCGCAGCTTGCTCCATGCCAAGAACACTGAAGGACCCGACACACATAACAATATCAAGAAGATGAACAGGAAAATAGTAATCGGGTGATTGAAAAATGCCTTGCCAAGACCCATTGCGGCACCGGCAATATACCCTACAGCCATGCCTATTGCGGCAAAAATACCGGCGAACTTGGCAATGTCGAAAGCGGGTTTCTGAGGCTTGGCAACAGGTGCCGCACCTCCCTGTTGGACTTGCGTGGACAAGGCTGTTGAGGCCCCGTCGGCCTTCTCTGTCATGCTGTCAAACGCCTTGCTTTCCTTCTCGGCTGCAGACTTGTTCAACTTTTCAGTTATCCAGTTCCACAACTTCTTGTATGGGGACCAGAAAGCCTGGCGAACACTGATAGGATTATCAATTATTTTGGTCACAACTGCATCCCAGTCCTGTCCGGAGCAGTCGTAAAAAATAGCGTTCTTGCCAACACGAAGATTATCAATATCGCCGTCGGTAACAGCTGCAACAATGTTCATCTCAGCATTTTTAGACTTTGATACACAATGGCAATAGAGGAGATACATCCCCGACAATCCTGCCATCTCAGCATGCTTGGGCATATCCGTAACCTTCATGCAGAGATTGAGGCATCGTGAATCAATATAGAGTTTGCCTGCCTGGAATACAGCATCAACCTTGGTGTTGTAAAAATCTGTAAACATAATATAGTTACGCAGCAAGCGGTAAAAATCACGATTCAGGCGGAGCAACTTCTCAAGCGGAGCCATTGCCTCATGTTCAGTTTTTATCTTTTCTTCAAATGCCTCTTCCACCTCTTTAATCTTGTCTGCTTTGGCCTTTTCGTAAGTGTCAATCTTGTCCACAACAGCATTCCACTCTGACTCGCTGACACTCTCTTTCCCGGCATAATCAACATCAAATATCAGAGTCTTGGCTTTATCAAAAGCAGCCTGCCAAGCAGGATTGATACCCTCATTTACAGGGAGCACGCATGTTGCAATAGGCCGTGCAATAGGATACTTCAAAATCTCTTCTGCGCAAGTAGACAAATTCTTGTCGCTTATCTCGGCAACCTTTTCAGCTGAAACATCCAAAGCCTCCCTGCAGTCATCATGGAAATGCAGAAAACGGCAACGCATATAGTAGTCTGACAACTTGTCGCGAAGAGCGTTCACGGCAGCTGCTGCATCGTTGCTGTTCTCTCCATAAGGCATCACGTCGACTTTCAAATTCTCAAGAGCATCCTCCTTCTCCTTCAAACGATCCTCATCATAATGGGCAAGGAAGTCATTCAGTTCAGGAAGAGAAATAGAATCATTCTTCGAACCCAATATGTCAAGCACTGCTTTTGCATCAGCTAAAAGCTTGGCTCCCTCTTCGTCATTAGCATTCATATCAGATAAGACGATAGAATCATTACCCTTGAGTAATTTGTCAGGATCCTTCAATATACGGCAAAGCCACTGCGAGGCAGCCACAACCTCATCTACACGAATCTTACCGTCCCTGTCGGTATCGATAAGATCGAGCGTCCGGTCTTCCAACTCCAAACCGTGGACTGGACAACTCAGCACAGTCCACAACTTTTGGTCTAATTCAGCAAGATGAGCGATATCTGCACCCGAGGTGATATTCACACGCGTAACGCCGCCCAGCGAGCAGTACTGCCACTTATACTCAGCATTTCCATTGGACAACTTAGTAAGTTTCTTTTTCATATGGGTCGATATTTAAAATTATACAATATGCAAAGATACGACTTTTTCTTCACATAATAGAAATATTTTGTTAAAACACGGCACAAGACATGAGCGACCCCCCCGGGGGGCCGTCCAAGCCATAGGCACAAAAAAAAGGGGCCTCGTGTTCGAGACCCCTGTAAGGCTTGGCGGCGACCTACTTTCCCACGAACAGGCGCAGTATCATCGGCGATGCGGGGCTTAACTTCTCTGTTCGGAATGGGACGAGGTGTACAC
>Ga0310697_10001604_pt1 | contig 25851 bp, 22 predicted proteins | sample 172DNAGHGlowgp2_FD_203883 | JGI IMG/M metagenome (GOLD analysis project Ga0310697, IMG submission 203883) | Sheep rumen microbial communities from Palmerston North, Manawatu-Wanganui, New Zealand - 1728 DNA GHGlow gp2 (v2) (version 2) | ecosystem: Host-associated > Mammals > Digestive system >...
AACTACAAGGGCACCCTCCTGGACGGCACCGTTTTCGACCAGAACGAAAACATCAACTTCCAGCTCAACCGCGTGATCAAGGGCTGGGGCGAAGGCCTCAAGCTCGTCGGTGAAGGCGGCAAGATCCAGCTCGTCATCCCCGGTGACCTCGCATACGGCGAGTACGGCACCCGCGGCATCGCTCCGAACAGCACCCTCGTCTTCGACGTGGACCTGAACAAGGTCGGTCACTATGTGGCCCCGGTTGAAGAACCCGCCAAGAAGAAGTAAGCATGGCACTCGAAATCGAAGGAACCCTCTTCCAGAAGCTTCCCGTCCAGTCCGGGAACTCCGCACGCGGCCCCTGGTCCAAGCAGGAGTTCGTCCTGGAATATCCGGACGGCAACTACACCGCCAAGGCCTGTTTCATGGCCTGGGGCGCGGAAAAGGTCCAGGACCTGGCCAAGTACCAGGTCGGTGACAAGGTGAAGGTCTCCTTCAACCTCAAGAGCCGCGAGTATAACGGCCGCTGGTACAACGACCTCCAGATCTGGAAGATCGCTCCCGCCGGCGCCGCACAGCCCGAAGCCCCCGCCGCCCCGGCCCGTCCGGCGCAGCAGGCGGCCCCGGATTACCGGCAGCCTGCTCCGCAGGCCTGGCCCCAGGCTCCGGCTCCCACCCTCGAGGACATGCCTGCCGATGACGGAGGGGAGGACCTCCCCTTCTAGACGTCTCTGACAACGCGTAAAAGGGGCTGACTCAAAAGTGAGTCGGCTCCTTTTTTCATGTGTTATTGGGAGGGGTATGGGGTGTCCGGGGGTGGACTATTGCTCAGGTATGCGTAAATAATGACTTTAAGCAGTGCACGCGGCGCATACGAACTCGTTCCTCCGCCTTTATAAGTACGTTCAAGCTCACGGATGTCCAGATTCTCCACCACGGCATCGATCACCCGGGCGGGATGCTCGGCCGGCACCATGTCGGAGAGATATACGGGAAAGAGGATGACCTCAAGTCAGATTGACTTTTCGGTCACCCTCATTCATGGTTTCAGCCGAATCAGAAGAACTTGTTCCGCTGGACGTCCTCCGCGGATTTCGGAAGGCCGGTCTTCAGGGTGTTGTCAAAGAGGAAGGGATTCCGGGTCTGGGAGGTGCTCAGGCGCTCGGTCACGCCGGGCGTATAGTGCCAGCTCCAGTCGGTCTCTACGATCTTGTAAATGTAAGCCGGATCCAGATTTGTGATATCGGCCGAGACATCCGACCCGTCCGTTCCCGTGAGGATGACCCTCATATAGGGCGCCGTTTCGAAATCGGTCCCGTCCACGGGTTTGCGCCAGATGGCGAAAACGGCGCTGTCATCCTTGAGAAGACCGGATTTGACAATCTGCAGGTGGATAGGGATCCACACCGTAGGCCGCGGGAATGGCGCAACGATCGTCTCCCCTTCAAGGATGACGGAGTCCTCCGTATTCGTATACAGGAGTCCGCCCACAAGGTCATTGTCCGGATCGCTCAGCTTCACCTTGAGCTTCATGATGAGTTTCTTCCCGGAATAAACCCCGCCGCCGTGATCACCACACCAGTTACCGCTGTAGTCAAAGCCGGTCACCCGGATGGTGGTCGTCTTGTCCGTCTCGTTGAATGTCGGACCGGTCACCGTCCCGGCAAAGGGTGTTTCTGTCGATGAGAACACCAGTTTACCACCTCCTTCAACGCCCGTGCAGTCCGACGTATACAGTTCGATGTCCGTTCCGGTCACGTGCCGGAATTCCGGCGTAATCACATCCTGGACAACCGCCTCCGGACCCAGGTCGATATCGGCGCCGCCGATGATTTCGGACATGTCGATGAGCCCGTCAATCAGGTCTGCATCATATTCTTCTGCCGTAAGGATATATTGATCCTGATCTGCGTTATTTCCTTCAGCGTTACTAGTCAATATGGTTCCTACATCATTTCGGATTTTTTTCCAGTAGTTGCTTGCCGGTTCCTGGTTTATTTCATTCTTATTCGGATTCGTCACCACATAAAAAATCGTAGCACCACCGTAATTATTGTTGGCGTGAGTCGGACTTGAACCATAAACCTGGTACGTACACTTATTCTCGGCGTCCTTGATGAAATCGGCCATGGCATACTCGGAGCTCTGGGTGACGCCATCGCAGACGATGATGACCACCTTCGGACGCTTCGCATATTGTTCACCCAAATTATTCTTGGGCGTTTCATAGTCATTGACCGTTCCATCCCCATCCAGATCAATTCCCGTCACGCTGGCTTCCCGCCTGAAAAGGCCATGGGCCAGCGACAGGCCGCCATCCAGATACGTGTTGCTGCTCGACTCAGGGATTGGGATGTTATCAACACTCAGGAGACTGCGCAAGGTATTGACATCCGCGGTATTGGACAGGTCCGTGAAATCCTTCCGGACAATGGCCCCATCCAAGGTCTGACTATTATAATTGTACTCACCCAAGTGCGGTTGCATCAAATTGGGAAATTGTACATTCTTGTAATGTCTGTTATTGAACAGGACCATCGCCAACCTGTGCGCCAGACCCGTTGCAATGCTTTTCTGGGACATCGATTCAACGAACGACAGGACGGCCCTCCGCAGTCCCTCCGCTTTCGTATAGGCTACGGTGGCAGTCAGGCATGCGTACAGATCTCCCGTCCAGCAGACATCATTTCCCGACGAATAATAACAGGGGTCGCTGCTCAGGTTGTCCACATTGAAGTAGCGCCTTCCTTCCGGAAGATCGACGTAAACCTGATACTGACTGGATTTGAGTTCCTTCTTAACATAATAGTACTGGCCATCGGTATGGAGATAATACTGCCCCTCCGTGGCATGATCCTGCTTCCAGATTTCGTTGTTGACGATATCATCCACCTTCCATCCCCCGCTGTGGGATATCGGAGTCGTGCTGAAGGTCCGGTCGTATGCGGCAGGGAGCAGCATACTGCTGGAATAGTCCAGCACCAGGACGATGTCGGCCGGGACCTGGCTTTCCGTAATGGTGACCTCACCGGTCACGAAGGATTCCAGGGTAAGGGTGTAATTGCCGTTGGCATCGGGGCCGCCGGAGATGTACTTGTCCGTGAAAATCTGGGCCCGAATGGCCGACGGAGCCAGGACGAAAAGGGTCGCGGCCGCAAGAAGGCTTGTGAGTATCTTTTTCATAATCGATTGTCCTTGAAGATGAAACACCATTATTCAGCGGTTTTCGCCCAGGCGGCCGTGTAGGTCGTGCCCTCGCCGGCATCGATGGCCTGGACGGCCAGGTCCATGACCAGGCCGGCACCGGCGACCGGTGGCGTCGACGGTCGCGTGTACTTCGTGAAGATGGGCACCGCCGGCGTATCGCCCGGAGCGACCGGGTCGGTGTAGTACCAATAGCCGTCGGTCCCCTTGACCCACTTCTCACTGGCCCCAAGGCCCGTGAACGTCCCGTCCGTCTCGCTCCACGGCGCGACGATCCGGCCTGTCGCCGTATCCACCCAGTTGCCCACGATCACCACGCGCATGTACGCATCCTTGTTACCGGTGTTTCGGATCGTCACATTGGACTTCTCTGTCTTCTCGTCGTTCATATCGTCCGTGATGTCCACGTCCACGGTGGTGGGCGTCAGGGTGAAGGTACGCAGCTGGCCGGCCAGCCACTCGGCATTGAGGCCTGAGGTCTGCGCCTTAATCAGGGTGCCCAACGGAAGTTCCATTGTCATCTCCTTTACACTGCCGGAAGAAGGCTCCTCGCCGCTCCAGACGTAGAAGGTCACTTCCACTTTCACATCGTCGGTGATTTCCTGCGGGATGAACCAGAAGGTGAGGGAGGCATCGGCCTTGTTCAGGTTCCGCTGCTCCCCGGCGGCGTAGAAACTGGCATTCGCGCCCACACCGTCACCTTGAGTAAAGTCCTGGATGTCATTGTCTCCGAAGGTCTGGTAGAACACAGTTTCCCGGGATGTAGCGGCGATGTCGGTCCAGGTGAAGCTGTTCTTCGAACTGTGCGTTCCATTCGTTGCGTCATCGTTCTCGTTCTGTTCAAACCTGTTGTCCTGCACATACACTGCATGGCCCTTGTCCTTGAGGCCCTTGAACGATACTTTCGTGATGAAGGTCTGGACCTCGTCGTCAGGATGCCGCTCAGTTGCCGTCGTCGTGTTGTTGCCAATGGCGAATTTCACGCCCGTCAGCGCGTGGCGGAACAGGACCGAGGCGCCGTGCTTGGACTGGAACTCGCTCTCATAGGTAGCCTTGTCGATGGTCCGGGTGGAGAACAGGATGTCCTGCTGGTCGGCGGCCTTCACCGGCGTGGCATAGTCGAAGGCGATAGATTTCGCCGAGGCGTTATACGTCAGGTTCGTCAGCCCCGCCGGACTCGCCGGCATGCGCAGGAAGAACGTGATCGGGTCCGATACGTCCCAGGGATCCGTCCCGGTCCACCGGCGCCAGCGGCCGTCGCCCGCGAACTCGAACGCACCGTCGCCCAACACCTGGCCGGACGCGCCGTACAAGACGCCGTTGAACGTGTCGCCATGGACGGACTGCACATTCTCGGTGTAAGCGGGGGTTCCACGGGTCTCCGGAACTTCGGCGCCCACCCCGTCCAGGGTGGACACCGTCTCCTTCAAGGTGAACAAGTGTCCCTCGTCGTCCATCCCAAGCGGGTAGCTGTATTCACGCACCGGCTCCGCTACCGCGGAACGCGTCGTGAAGTCGCTCATCACCAGCGAGACAGCGCCGGATTCCGGAAGGAAAGTCTCGTTGTTTTTCTCCTGGACGCAGGCGCAAGCAAGCATCCCCAGGGCGGCGACAGCCGCGATTTTCATTTCGTTTCGCATCACGGTATCCTCCCTTTAGAATTCGAAGTAAAAATCGCTGTCCTCATCGAACTGGTCCATGTCTTCAAGGAAATTCCTATTCTCCAGGATATCGACCTGCATCAGCAGCACGGAACTCCCGATGAGGAAGTCCTGCTCGAAACCTACTCCCGTCTCTGATGAAGACGGGGCTCGGTAGATTTTGGAGTGTCGTTTCATTTTGTGGTAGTTTTGTGAATAGCGATAATACGGAAATGGTTAATTTGGATCAATAGTAGACCTTGATTGAGTAAATACTGATAGGTTTACCATGCACTAGGTTTAATAATTTTAAACTTTTTAAAGTTTCAGGAATGGAAGGGGTCGTACCTGACGAAAAAGTAAGTAGTCTACGGCCATTCTCTAATTGTGTGCCCGAAGAAACGAATAAAGCAGAATTACCCGTACTAGTTGGAGGTGTGGAATGAATATCTGAGATATTATCGTAAAACTCTACCCATATTTTACTGCCATCCGAAGCTGAGCATTCAATCTCAATTCTAGTAGGATTCATCCAATAAGTCGAATTCAAGTCTATGGTAATACCATCCTTTGCATTACCTGAGCTAAACCCAAAATAGTCAAGTTCAATATGATCACTCCTCCCCTTAATAGCCTTATGATTTCCGGTTGTTGGAACACTAGCATATCTATTGATGTATGTCTTATTAGGAAAGATTTTTAGTATATCAGATTCAGAACTGGTCCATCCTGTTTCAAAAGGATTATTGCTTGTGTCTGATGTCAACGTCCCCCCAAACTGAATCGTGAAGGGAGATACGCTCGCGCTGGAGAAGTCCGGCAGTTCGATGGCGATATTGTGCTTCTTCCCTGCTGCGAAAGAATAGAACTGGCCATTATGTTTCAGTTTCATCGTCTTCGTTGTCCCGGAAGAGGTGCAGGCAACCGTCAGGTCGTTGAAGGAGTCAGGAACGGCAACGAGGGTGAATGTCTTCGTGCCGGGATTGGCCGTTGTGCCGGCCGGGACGGTGAGGCCGCCGCCGGTCAGGGAGGTGAAATCGACCGTGATGGATTTATTGCTTTCGGCAGTGGGTATGGGTAAAGGGTCTATGTTCCCGTTGCTTGTATTTACGGTGTACGTACCGTTCATTGCCTTGCTCGCACTGCTCAGGGAGAGGGAAGAAAGGGTGACGTCCGATGCGGTCGGGTTTTTCAGGGTGAAGGTGAATGAGGTGAACTTGGCATTGAAAGTCAGGGATACGCTGGTGGTCCGGGAGGTAGTCGTCTTCGCGAACATGTAGCCGTAGGGAAGTTGACCGAGTTCGGCATCACTCGTCGGAGTCCATGTAGCGGGAATGACGCATGTCATGGTATTAGATGTCAGTCTGCTTCCGGAGACATTGGCAGGATACATCGCGTAGAAAGTCTGTTGGCCGGTTCCCCAGGCGATACCGCTTCCATCCGGGGTTACATTGCCCTTGCTGATTCCCTGTAGATCACTGCCGTCGTGGTCTTCACTGACGGTGTAAGTGTCGGAAGAGCGCGTGGAAGAGAGAATCTTGATCTTGTCGCCCTCCACCCAGTTCACGTAAGTGACCGAAGTACCACCGTCCCAACCGTCCTCGCCGTAATCCGTCCTCGTGTCCAGCGTGCCCGTACTGGCGCTGAAAGAAACCTGATCGTCGGCGAAATCCTTCTTGGCTTTCACGCAACCTGAAACAGCCAGGCATGCAACCACAGATGCGAATATCAAATACTTTTTCATCTTGTCTTCCGTTTATACACCGTCAGTCCCAGCCGTCCAGGCCGTTGTCATCAACAGTGACGCCCTGCTCCTGATAATTGGAAAAAATACCGCCGTTGCGAAGTCCGTCATCTACGGTGCTTTCGGTCAAAAACGCCAACTCCAACAGGACATCGACCTGCTGGAGAACCGTGACAGGGACGTATTGTTTCTTCGCTTTGTTCATATACTACTAACTTTTTTTTTCGGCACACTTACGCAGACTTTCCCGCCGCGCCACCAGTTCTGGATGGTACCGTTCCACGTGATACTTGAAGGAATGGTATTCCAGCCGGTAGCGCCGCGCGATGGAGGCCACTGAATCCAGGGACGATGCATAAGCATCGAATGCCTTCCGGAACACATCCTCTTTCTCAGCACGGCGCACGTTCTTGAGGAGGGGTTGCGGCTCCGACCCCATTCTCAGGTAAGGACGGAGGGACTCCCGCCCGTATTTGCGGTACTTCCGCAACCACGTGCGTATCAGCGAATCGTCAATACCCAACTCCAACGCTATCCGCTTGCTGCCCATGCCTTTATGGTACATCAAAACCGCCTCCATCCGTTCTGAGAACGGATGGGACCTATACACTTTCTTGGGCCTGGCCGACAAACTGGATTCCTCTTTTATCATTACAAAAACTGCCGTAGGCTAAACCTGCGACATTTTAACCTTCGTTATTATTTACAAAAGTATGCACTTTTTTCAGAAAAGCCAATTTTTTTCATCTTTTTCGCTGACAGCCACTAAGCGTCCGTCCGTTTTCATCGCCGCCTCCCCCGGACCTGGGGAAAAAAAAGGAAGGATTAAAGTCACAGGTGTTCCTTGTGGCGGTATTATGTTAGTGGATATGAATACAACGGAGACAGTTGAAACTGGTAGGAAAACGTATCAGATGCACCCCTATTCGGAGCGCCTCGCCGTCGTGTCCCTTTACGAGCAGGGATTTGGCAGCAAGCGGATTGCGAAGATGATGGGAATCGATGATTCCCTGATTCGGACGTGGCTCAGGAAGTACCGTGCCGGTGGCAAACAGGCGCTTGAACCATACCGCCGCAACCAGGGTTCTACCCGGTCCGCCACCGGTGTGCGTGCATGTAGCCGGGAAGAGAACGAGACGCTGTTTAAAAGGGCCTACTCCGCTTATGCTTCTACGCTGGAGCCCGTAGCGTCCATTGCCCGCCGCTACCGCCTGGACTATCACTCCTTCCTCTATCATGTCCAGCGCTACCATCCCGAATTCAAGGAACAGCGCAAATGCCTCCGGCAGAGTTTCTTACCTTAGTATATATATAAAATACCCATACAATGAAACAGAGAAGCAAGTATGTCCCCCCGCGGGTCCTGCTGCAGACGCACCTGATGCTGGAGACCAGTCTTCTGGCAAATTCAAAGGACTTGAGCATGTATTTCGAGTCAATGGATATCAAGGTGAAGGAATACGGCTTTTCCGATGCGGAGGCTTTGGAGGAGAGTATCATCAACCCGTTATGGGACTAGGAGGACAAGCCATGAGAACGATGAGAAGAATCATGAATGCAGTGGCGTCGGCAGCGGTATGCGCGCTGGCGCTGTCGGGTTGTTCCCGTGAAGTCGCTGAAAAGGAGTACGGTGCCGTCAAGTTCGGATTTTCCGCCGCTCCGACAGCAACGCGTACCCAGTTTGAGAATGACGCTACACCGTCCGGGATGGGAATCACGTCCGAGCATGTGTATTGGAAAAACGGCGATGCCGTGAAGGTATGCTCGGACGTAGCGATGAACGTGTCGGGGACGTCGCACAGTGCCGTATATACGGTATCTTCCTCTTCTGATAACCAGAAGGAAGTCCCGGCGTCCAGTGCCGATGGCCTCCGCTGGCAGAACGACGGGACGCACAAGTTCTTCGCCGTCTATGGCTCCGGTGCCGGTATCACGATGGAAAAGGTGACCGGGTCGATGCCTGCCTCACAGTCCTTGACGTGGAATGGAGAAAAGACCATCGGCAATGCTCCGATGGAATACGGATTCATGGTATCCACGAAGGAAAGCGGGAAAACGGATCCGTTGGTGCTGCAGTTCAATCAGATCTACACGGCGTTCCAGTTCACGGTCGGGAGCGGCGACAATGCGGAAGTCGCCTTGACAAGCTTTACGCTGAAAAGCGCCAGCACGGCGCTTGCCGGCGGCTTCGAGGTGGATTACAGCAGTACGCTTCCCACCGCCATTTCCCGTGCTTTGAATGCTGATTCAAAGAGCGTTACGGTCAATTTCCCGGAAGACTTCAAAGTGGTGAGCGGCAAGCCTGTCACTTTCACCGTACTCGCCCTGGGCCAGACCTTGAAGGATCTGTCCATCGAGTTCACGGGTCCCGTGATCGGCACTCGCAAGCTCGACCTCAAAAAGAATAACGGCAACTTCATCGAATTCGGCCCCGGAACAAAGTACCTGATCAACGGCCTCTCCTTCCCGAACCTCCAGGAAGCGACCGGCGAGGACATCATCTGGGAACAGACCGCCATCGGCGAGCCGATTTCCTGGCAGGAGGATCCTTATGTGCTCAAAGCCCACGATCCTGCCATCCTTTCGTATCTGGGAGGAACCTCCACGGATGGCCGGGTCGAAAGTTACAAACTGGAGGCGGACGGCGTGACCAAGACGCCCGTAACATGGACGGTAATAGGGTATTACCCGACCGAAACGGATGCGGTCAACGGCACCAATGCTTTCGTGAACGGTTCCGGAAATCCGGATGTAACCCAGTCCGGCTGGGCAACTTCCTTCACCAAGGGAACCACGCCGGAAGAAGGAGGTTTCTATCCGGTGACGATCGACTACACCCCTGCACGGTATTCGGTGGTCCAGACCAATGAGACCCGGAACCAGGTCAATGCCGAGATTGCTGCGAGTAATTTCGGCAGCGGATCCAGCATCAACAATTATTTGAATCTGGCCAATCCCATGAACATGGGCTCTTCCGAAATCGTGGAGAGCGCGAACAGTTATATTGTAAACGGCCCCGGATACTACCGGATTCCGCTTGTGATGGGTAACGGTATCAAGGACAATCAGATCAATACACGTACGAGGACCTATACGGGCTTCACGGCGGGTAGCGGATCCAAGGCGCAGCTCTTTAAGGACTACAAGAATCAGGACGTGACGAGTCCGTTGCTGCAGGAAAGCAACAGTAGTACGACTCTGGCAAATCAGGCGGGTGTTCCCACTTCTGCTTTTATAGTCTGGCAGGACGCCCCTGTCATATCGACGGAAGCCGACTTCACGGTAAAGGCTTATGATGGTGGCAAAGCGCTGATTACGACTACGAGTCTTCCCACTGGAGAAACGGTTTATTGGCTTAATTTCCATGTCTCCCAGGCTGAGCAGGGTAATGCATTGATTGCTGTGACGGATGGCGACGGGACAGTAATGTGGAGTTACCATATCTGGGTGACCAATTATGTCTCTTACAAGAAGGGAGGAAGTGCGGATGTTACCGTGGACCTCAAGCCGAACCGTTCAAGTGAGAATACAGTCGCTGACTACAAATATACGCTGATGCAGGTGAACCTCGGGTGGATTTACGGCAAGGACCTCCGGACACAATACGAAGGCGACTATATGTACGTTAAGGTCCTCCAGGACAGTCCGAGCGGAAAGACAGACATCCTGAAGGTGCTGCGTAATCCGGTTTCCATTCTCGAATTCTGTGACGGCACATCCCCTACTTATCAATGGGGACGTCATGTCCCGATGCGGGTCGATGCGACGGTCTATACCTTCCCCGAGGCGAATTGGTATCCTTCCGACGCGACAATCAGCGGAAGATTCCCGACGTTCCTGGTAGAGCGGTATCATCATAAGGGAGTGGGTTACGCGGATAGCGTCACGGAAAGATGGCTGGGTGCAACCCTTCAGCACCCGGAAGTGTTCTATGGGAATCAGGATACTTATGGTAATGGTAATTGGTGCCGTAATCTTCCGATGTCCAACATGTGGAGTGCGGATGCGGATAAGGTAGGCAGTGACTATGCCTCTGACGCGGCAGGAAAGGTTTCCTTGAGGAACCATGAGGTGCATAAAACCATTTATGACCCAAGTCCCGCGGGATACAGTGTTCCTTGCTACGGCGCCTCCGCTTTCCGTCCGAACGATGGAATCACTGAGAATAACTCTACTTATAACACAAGCACGAATGTCTGGCGGTCCATTACACTTCCGGAGATCCGTTCGCAATTCAACATAGCCGGAGGGATCGACCATACGCAAACCCGCGGGTTCTTCTTCTATTCCGTGGAGAATGGGGATTTGACGGCCGCAGGGACAAATCCATCCCCTCAGCTTTATTACCCGGCTCAGGCCTACAGGTCATACACCACCGGGACCTTCAAGGACGCCTTCAATGGTGATGGCAAGGGTCGAGGGCTTTATTGGACCGCGCTGAACCAAAGTACATACCAGTCCTGCGGATTTGACTTCTATCATACTTGGTCTGGCAACGTTCATAAGTTCAATGTGCGGAACTACAACCATTTCCCGACGGCTGACGGCTGCTTCATCCGCCCGATGCAGAATAACAATTAGTAGGAGGAAAAACGATGAAAAGAAACTATACATGGATGGCGGCTGCCGCGCTTCTTGCGCTGGCAGGCTGCAGCCGGGAGCCCCTTGCGGAGGAGCCCGGGACTGAGATCCTGACCGCCACGATCGTGGACGGGGCCGGAACCCGGACCACCTACGACGGCGACACGGGCAAGTTTTCCTGGCAGGAAGGGGACGAGATCGCGATCTACCAGGTGAAGGAGGCGTCGTCCACCTACAAGTCCCAGGTGCGCCCGGTCCTGAATCCCACGACGGACCGGTCGGCTACCTTCGTGTACTCGAAGGAGACGGGTTACACCCGCACGGGTTATGCGGTGTATCCGGCTGCGGTGGCGAAGTCGTGGGACGGGAGCGTGCTGACCGTGACCCTTCCCTCAACATATGCGGTTTCCGACGCCACCCCGCTTCCGCTGGTGGCGGTGAACGGGAGCGAGACCGCCGACCTTCCGTTCCTGCATACCTGCGGTCTTCTCCGCATTAAGTGCGACGAGCTTCCCGAGTCAACGGTGACGGTGACCCTGGACAAGGGCATCACGGGCGACTTCGTCGTGTCCTTCGATCCTGACACGGAAGATCCGTCCATCACGGCGGTGACAGCTTCCGATACCAACCCGGCCACGGTGACCTTCACGGGTGCCTCGACCACGTCCGCCACGCTGGATCTGCCGCTCCCCTGCGGGGCCTACACCAGCATATCCGTGACTTCCGGCGGGACGCCCAAGACGGTCTCCGTACCCTTCACGGTGACGCGCGGGGTGGGCAAGAAAGTGCATGTGTCCTTTGAGTAGTTGAACGAGAAAAAGCGAAACGAGATGAAAAAGAAACTCACGATCATAGCCATGGGGACGTTCGTACTGCTGGCGTCCTGTACGAGCAGCGAAGTGACTCCTGACGTGCGCACAATCACCCTGTCCGCCCGCGCAGAGTCCGGCATGACCAGGGCGTCGGTGAACGGAACGACGGGCGCCTTCGCCTGGGAGGCGGGGGACGTGATCGCCGTCCACCTGACTACGGGTTATCAGAATGCGACGCTCACGGCAAACGGCACGACTACCCTTACGGCTCCTGCAAGTTCCGAACGGGACGGTTATGCGATCTTCCCGGCCACGGCTTCGGCGGCCGGCGGGACGGCCGATGCCCCCGTCATCACCCTTCCGGACTCCTATACCATCGCGGCGGACCTCCAGTCGGAGTCTTCGCCCCTGCCGATGATTGCGGTGAACGACCCGGACAGCGATATCCTGTACTTCCACCACGTGGGCGGCCTGATGCGTATCACCTGCGCAACGGTTCCTGCCGGGACAAAGACCGTGACGGTGACGCTGGACCAAGGGATTGCCGGTGAGTTTGCGGTCTCCAATCCCGCGACGGAGACCCCGACCCTCACCCCCTACGGTACGGGAATCACGGTCTCCTTTACCGTCTCGGACGAGGGCCTTGCCTCTGCGGCGAGCAACGTAGTCCTGAACCTCCCGGTGCCCTGTGGCACCTACGAAAGCCTGACGGTGAACGTGACCCCCGCTAACTCTGCTTTCCCCGTGGTGATTACATCCGACATGACCATCGGCCGTGCCGAAGGGATACAGATCAAAGTCACTCCCGCGTCCTAAACGCAGAATCAATTGAAACAGAAAAATTTATAGTAGTGTATAGAGCTGTGAAAAAGAAACTGAACTATCAATCTCCCGCCATTCTCCAGCAGGCCGAGGTCCTGCTGGAGCTGGCGTTTCTAACCGAGAGTACCGTTGATGACGGCCTGCGGAGCGGCGGTGTATTTTCAAATTATCAAGTGAAAGGTGAGACCGTGACGGATGCTGATCTGGATGGCTGGGACTGATAAAAAACGAGACAGAGATGAAGAAGACAATAGTAGTTGCAATGGTGTTCGCCGCTTTCATGGCGGGTTCCGGATGCATCAAGGATAAAGAGAAAGACTTCGCCGAAGATCAAGTTTCATTCAGCGCGAATACAGGCGCTTTGGAGACGAGGACTGAGTATGGCGCAAGCGGACAGAATAATACCGTCCAATATGTGGACTGGGTGGATGGCGATAGAATCACTATCCTGATGTCCACGGGCTCATCGGATAATTATACGATAGCAAGGGAATATACAGGTTCAGACAGCGACGGCATCAGCAAGGCCAGTCTTACTGCGCAGAGCAGCGGTCTTTCCTGGGGATCCGGAACCGGAGACCGGACATTTTATGCGATGTACCCTGCCGCCGGAACTGAAGGAAGCACCCTGACCTCGTCGGCCATGACGGCGGTCATTCCGGCAACCTGGAAGCCGAATGATGATGATCTGGTGCGTCTCCCCCTGGGATACATGTATGCAACGCTGACGACTCCCCGGACGAGGACCGTTTCCCTGACCTTCAATCCCAAATTTACGGCCTTCTGTTTCACGCTGAAGAACCCCACGGGATCGCCGGTTACGCTGTCCTCCCTCAGCCTGAGCAGCGCCAGCAAGGCGATGAGCGGCACCTTTACTGTCAATCCGAGTACCGGGGCGATCAAGTCTTTGCCAACTCCTGGTGACAATAAGTCCGTTACGGTCGATTTCACCCTCCTGACCGACGGTGGTCTTGTCATCCCCGCCGGCAGCCAGGCCAGTCCGGGTACGAAGACATTCACCATCGTCACGGTTCCCGATACATTCAACGATTTGACGGTCACCTGCACCAAATCCGGGGGAGCTTCCCGCACCCTCGGCCTGAAGAAAGCCGGCACCTACCTCTCCTTCGATGCTTTGAAGAAGCATAATATCAGTATTACGCTGCCATCTTTCGCTGATTTCGAATACGGCCTTTCTGTAATCGACCCGACTGATTTGACATATAATGGCAACTCCTCGACGAACGGGACGGTCACAAGTTACAAGTCAAATGATGGAGGTACGACCCAGACTTCTGTCCCCTGGTTTGTCGAGGGCTATTATGCGACCGAGGCCGACGCTGAAGCGGGTACGAATAAACTGGCATCTTACAGTACTTCAGGACTTTTGTCGGCGGCTATCGCAAATGTGACATCCCCCACTTCCGTCACCACATCAGTGCCCATCAGTTATAATCCTGCCGTCGGGAAGACCTTGGGAGACTACATTGACGATAACATCAAGAACAGCACCTTTGGTGCGAAGTCCAGTCCTTCCCGGTATATCAATTTGGCAAATGCTTGGAACCTGGTCTCTGACACGGAGTCGGATGCAATTATCCAAAGCGCCAACTGTTACATTGTCAACGGTCCCGGATACTACCGGATTCCGCTGATTATGGGGAATGGTGTTAATTCGTCTTCGTCTGAGTTTGTTAATTATAAAGGGAGTACCATTTCTTCAGATGCTTATCTGAAGAATCAGGGAGGTACTCCGACGACGGTAAAAGTGATCTGGGAGGATGTCGAAGGGCTGATTGACGGAGCTACTTCGAGTAATGAATGGGTGGTTCCCAGTGCTATCAATGGAGACTGGCTTCAGTTCCATATTGATAAGGAGCATATTAAGCAGGGAAATGCCGTTATTGCCGTTTACGATGATTCATCAACTCCGCTGGTCATGTGGAGCTATCATATTTGGGTTACGGATTATGTCCCGGCTAACTACGCTTACGTTATGGAGAAATCGTCAGGCGACATTTCTTTGACGAATACGAATCCAACTCCTAAGTCATATAAGGCTTCTCCTTATAATCTGGGTTGGGTAGTGACAGGAAGTGCATCTGAGGATTATTATCTCTCGGCATCAGTATACGTTCGTGTTCAACAGGGTACTCCGGGGAATGAGGTTGGACAGCATTGTGTGATGAGTGTTTCCCGACCTGCCCATGGAACTCCTTCTTCGTCCGATTTGAAAACAGGTCGCTGTGCGTATTATCAGTTTGGTAGAAAAGACCCTCTTCAAGGAGATTATACTACATATGGCGTGTTCTCTGGTATTTCACAAGCGACTGCATCAGGTGTTCAAATTTCCTCCTCTTTGACTGCATATACCACTGTCGGTCAAGTAGTAGGTGGCATAAGATCACCAGGAAAGGTGGTTTCTAATTTTCTTGGTAGTACTACTAGTAATAATGCTTATCCGGGGAACTCCAACAATTTCGTTCATAGGCTTTGGGATGCATCTCACTCGTATAGTAATCCCCTTCCTATCGATGAGGATGTGACAAAAACCATGTATGACCCCTGTCCTGTAGGCTACAACGTCCCATCTTATCATAGCTTCCATGGAGTTTCTCTAAGTACTTTTCCTGCGTGTGGATACCGAAATGGCCAATCTATGGAGAATACTACATATTATTGGTATGCTACGGCGAATTCTTCGGCCTATTCTGTTTCTTATAAACTTAATGACAACACGTCTTATAATTATTCTTCTCGTGCATCTGCAATGCCCATTCGCCCCGTCCAAGACCCTACCTTCGACCCTACGAACGATGGAACATTAAGCGGTTCCGGCCCGAGCATCAATTGGCAAAATTAACCTTTGGCAGATTGTACAATACCAGATAAAAGTTATCATCTCATGGCATACAAACGAAACTATCAATCCCCGTCCGTCCTCCACGCGGTTTCCGTCGCGCTGGAGGAGGAGATGCTGGCGGGCCAGTCCGCGGTCATGCAGGTCATTGCGGCGGGACAGGACTATTTTGAGTGGAACACGGACGTGGAGGACATCTACACCGTGGATGACTGGCTGTTTGACTAACGCAAGGGAGGAAATGGAAATGAAACAGAACAGATGGATTTTGGCCTTCCTGGCAGGAGGTGCTCTGCTGGCGGCCGCGGGCTGCGAGCAGGAACAGTCAATGAACGAAGTGGGGACGCCCGGCTCTCCAATCGTGTTCACGGCGGCGACCAGCTACGTGAACGGCGATGGAACGCGTACCGAGTACAGCGGTGTCGTGTACGGAGATGACAACAAGATCGAGCGCATCGACTGGGTGCCCAATACGGATAAGTTCACGGTGAACTACCAGCACGGGAGCAGCAGCGAAGGCGCTGACTTCCTGGTGACCAGCGCGTCGGTGGACAGCTACAATAGCAACGCCTCGGTGACGGCCGTTTCCGACCGCCTCATCTGGGCCGACGGGACCGACCACCGCTTCTACGCGATGTACCCTTCGCATGCGATGAACGACAAGGGCGCCCTGACCGGGAACGCGTTCTCGGCCACCCTTTACCCGCAGCAGAACCAGACCCATCAGAAATCGGTCACTGTGAATGCATCGGCAGGAAGCGGTACCTACACCTACGACCGCTGGCTCCCGGACATGAAGTACGCCTACATGGTGGCCTATGCCGACCCGACTCTGGGTATCAGCGGCAACGGTGTCACCCTCCCCTTCCGTCCGGCGGTGACCACCTTTGAGTTCCGTCTCCGCCGCAACGCCGGCGAGTCGGGCTCCCGGGTCAAGCGCTTCATCCTCAGCTCCTCCACGCAGGCGCTGACGGGTGACTTCGGCTTCTCGATCACGGGCGGCGACGGGCGTGGCGCGACCTGGGGCACGGTCACCGTACCCGCCCGCACCGAGGCCAATAGCGCCATCATCGTGGACTTCACCACGAATGATGCGACAGGTGTTGAACTCCCGTCCGAGACGGACTCCAAGTACCTGGACTTCACCGTCTTCGCCCTCCCGGTGGACCTGAGCGGCCTGAGCATCCGCCTCGAATACATGGACGGCGGCGCCCGCGTCCTCCCGTTGAAGGACAAGAACGCCCTCGGCGAACTGGGCGACTGGCACGAATTCACCGGCGCGAAGAAATACGTCTTCACGAACTCCCACGTCCCCGGCGACGACGAGTACACCTACCATATCGACAACCTCTCCTGCGAGGAGATGGATGGGATGGGCATCATCTACGTGGACACCGACGCCCTCGGTGCGGCCGCCTCTGCCCCCGTACAGTTCGATACCTATAAGAAGAGCCGTTCCGGCGGGAAGATCTACGTCCCCATCGGGATCGTCGAATACTCCGCGAGCCCGGACGGCGGCTGGACCGAGTGGGACCAGACCGGCCGGCCTGCGGCCTTTGCCGACCCGTTCGCCCCTTCGAAGGTGACCTCTGAAGGCATCCGCGACAAGGCCGACGCCTCCATGGCGGCGTTCGAACCCGGCTCTGAAATCTATACGGAGGAGATTGACGCCGGCCAGTACCATACCGCCATCCTCCGCAGCCGTGGCAACGTGGGCAGCGAGTCCAACCCGCGTGACCTTTCCCTCTATACGACCGACGGCAAGGCGCGCAGCGGAAACAAGCGCGTCACTGCGAACTGCTACGTGGTGGGCAACCCCGGCTGGTTCAAGTTCCCCCTGGTGTACGGCAACGCCATCGACCAGGTGAAGATCGCCGGCGAGGGTGTCAATACGGACGCCTTCAACCCGGGCGCCCTGACAACGGACAATTTCATGCCCACCTTCCAGAACTATCTGGGCGAAGGCATCACCTCGCCGTACGTGCTGGACGACACGGGCCTGACCGCCGGTGAGGTGGAGGCGGTCATCGTCTGGAGCGACGCCGGCCCGAACGCCGCGGAGTCCTCCGGCCATGAGGTGGAGCAGATCACCAACAACGACGTGGAGGTCCTTTCCGACGACCACGGTTACATCCGCCTGTTCCTCGACAGGACGAAGATCCACCAGGGCAACATCCTGATCGCCCTGCGGAAGAAGTCCGACCAGACCATCCTCTGGAGCTGGCACATCTGGGTGAGCGACCTCGCGATGAAGGCCGTCCGCATGAGCAACGAGAACACGCAGGTGTCTACGACCCCGGTTCGCGCCTACACCGACTTCCTCCAGTACAACATCGGCTGGTGCGAGGAAGGGATGACGAAGATCCACTCCTACAGCCGCGAGCCCTACTATGTGCGCGTGACGCAGGTTGATGAGTTCGGCAACCACGAGGTGCAGGTGTTCAAGGTGATCGAGCGCGGCGGCGTGGAGGTGGATGCGGCGATGTCCTCCGGCACCTACTACCAGTGGGGCCGCAAGGACCCGTTCCTCCCCTCCAGCGGCCAGGTGGAGACCTCCATCGTGCGTGTGGTGAATCCGGTGTCCAAGTCCGGCAACAAGCCCTTCTATTCCCCGACGGGTTACCAGATCAACCACGATGACATCGAGATTTCGTTCCCGGGCATTATCGATGATGAAACGGGCCTGCCTGTTACCTATAACAGAAAGGACAAGGCTCTGAACTTCCAGACCCCGACGGCCGCCCATATGGGCGAGTCCATTCAGAATCCGTATGTCGTGTACCATGTCAGCGGCTCGTATAACTGGAGAGCCAGAGGCGATTCATACAAACTTGAAAAAAACCTGTGGGATGCGAAACTGACAAGCGGATACACGGACAAAATCCCGTGCAAGACCGTCTATGACCCTTGTCCTCCGGGCTACGTCGTCCCGAACCTGTATGCCTACCTGAATTTCAACGGGAGGGGTGAGGGGACCACTGTTGAGTTGAATGAGAACGGAACGGTCTATGACGGGTTCAAGTACTTCAATGTCATCGACCTGAACGGCGACGGCGACATCAGCGCGAAGGACTTCGAGCGCGGCTTCTACTTCAAGAAGAGCGGCGCGAGCCTGGACCGCCCGACTACCTCCGGCCGCAACAACGGCCTGTTCTTCCCCGCTGCGGGTTACCGCCTGTGCGGTTCCTTCACGACAGATACGTATCTGGAGAGCGACGTCTACGAGATGGGCCTTGAAGGCTGGTACTGGACGTCCTGCCCCTACGATGGCCTTGGGGTGCAATTCATCTTCACCACACACAGGATCATTGCAGGCTCAACGGGCGGTTCCGGTGAAGGCGGCCGCATCACCCAGGGCTTCAGCATGATGACGGACATGAACGGCAACAGCTGGGTCCTCTCCATCCGCCCGATGGTAGACGAATAACAGACAAACATTTTCACCAAGTCAGGTAGGTGTACATATTGATGATGGGATTAGCACCACTGGCACACCTACCTCTACTTGGCACATGATGAACAAGCAAACAAGAAAATAGACAATGGCGTTGGCAAAACTGAAATATTGCGCGTTTTCTTTATTGACGCTGCTGGCATGTAATCGTGAGTCATTCGCCCCCCTGTTGGCCGAGCAAGACTCCTCATCCGTCGAACAAGAGTCTCAAACACTTACATTTCAATATCCGGAACATAATACTCGTACGGCATACAATAGCACAGGTACATTCACTTGGAAGCCGGGGGATCAAATTGCTATTTGGGACACACAGTTGAACAATGGCTCTGGCGGTTTTCAATGTGTTACACTCTCTGCATCCGACATTACCGGTAATACTGCCCGCGTGAACTATACAGGGGGTGAAAGAGGTGCAGTTGCCATTTATCCGTACAATTCTGGAATTGACTACTCTGATTCTTATTTGTCCTCCCACGGTATTCATGAAGGTTATGTTGTGTATTCGTCCAGCGACATCGATATTTCCGATGTCGTGTCTGGTAGCGGACTTGGGAATAATGGACGGACATATGATGACGCAATATTGCCAATGATAGCACTGAACGATCCTTCTTCTAATACTATTTCTTTTCATCATACAGGTTTTTTATATCGGATTACGTGCAATAACGTGCCGAGTGGAACCCATCAGATAGAGGTTTCTTCCAATGCTACTCTTGCGGGTAAAATAGAATATGACTTGTCTATCGATAATAATGGCAGTTTCGAATCTCTAGGGTATGGGGGGCATTCTTGGAGTACAGCGAATAATATCAATTATATACTGTCAGCCAACACGTTAACCGAAAATACCAGTGGCGTTGTCCTGAACCTTCCTATCCCGGATCGTGAACAGTTCGGTGTGAACGTCATTGAGAACTTGGCTTTAAAGGCAATGGATAGTTCCAATAATGTCCTTTCTGTTTATTTTGCCTCTGACAGGACTAGTATCTCAGCTTCACAAGGATATAGAATTACAGCTAATCTGGCACCAAATGCGGAAAAATATTATGAGATTACTTTTGGAGGAACTAAGACGTCGGGTTCGGTAAGCAGGTTTGGTTCCACAGATTTTAGTGATTGTCTTTCTGAGGATAGCATTAGATATTTGTATCAAATATATAATGCTACTAGCAATTCATTATACCCTCGTGACGGTTACCTTGAATTAAATGGAAACGGTGCGTATCAAACGTCATTTGATATCAATGAATTCTATGAAATCATACCCAAAAGGATAGAGGTGGATTGTGCAGTGCAAAATGACAATAATACGTTGAAAATAGCCGTAGGCACGTCCGGACTGGATCCCAACCCTCCTAAATATAGTTTTTCTTCTACCAATACAAGAGTCACGCTTTCTAGGGATTTGACAGGTTGGACAAATAATCTTGATCAGGTTTATCTTACTCCTCGGGGAGGTTATGGTAACGTTAAATTATATGCTATTCGAGTGTATTATTAATTCTATCGGGAAGACTTTGTCTCTTGTCCAAGGGCCCAGCTGAATTCGACACATACGCAACTGACCTTGTTTTTTGAATAATAGTCCATCGATGCAACTTAATCTTCAAGGCTGACCTCCGGGCCAGCCTTGAATGGTGATATTGTGCTAACTTTAAGGGGATTTCAGGATGTGAGAGAATTACATTCTGTCTTGTCCTTCCACAACCTTGGCAATGACCTCGTTAGGAATCCCCTGCCGTCGCATGGCCTCCACAATGCGGCTGCGTTCCTCCGCACGTCCTTTCTCCAGGCCTTTCTCCATCCCTATCACCTCGGCATAGACCAGTTGGTTGTATCGGTCACGTTCGGTTGTCATATCCTTCTCGTATCTGATTTTTTCATCCGGCGTAAATGTAGCGATTTCCGCCGAATCAAACAAGAGCTTGAAGATTTCCTGCTTCATTTCGGCGGGCCGCTCCGTGAGATGCTCCATCTGGTGAAGCGCGTAGCAGAAGTTCTCCAGGAACACTTGTACCAAACCTCCCAGACCTTGCCCAGCCATCGTCCGGATGACTATCTCCAGAACGTAGAAGACTCCCACCTGTCTGCGAGAGTGCTCGTACAGGTCCATCGTCTGGCCCCATGCAAGCACTTTTGCCCCTTTTTTGCCCGTACAGGTCCAATCGTTGGACCTGTATAAGCATTTCGCATGTAAGCCTCCGACCAAATGCATCTTGTAGCGGGGAAAGATCCTCGCTACTTTTGCAAAATAGATCAGAGACATGCTTACACGAGAACAGATTCTAGAGATTGACATGTATTGTGCAGAGCACAAAGTAACCCAGGAGTCACGACTGGACGAGTTGAACATTCCCCGGCACCAGTTCTACCGCTGGAAGAAGAGGTGTCGGGAGTCGGATGAAGCCGGGCAAACCCCGGAAGGAGGCTCGTTCCTGCAGTTGACTCCGGGCGGATCGTTTGTTTCGCCCATGATGCCTCCGTCCAGGACCTCCGGGAAAACGAAAGGCGGCCCTGGCCCTGCTGTCGCGGAGAGCTTCTTGACCATAGAACTGCGGACCGTGTCGGGCAGTGCCATGCGCATCCTTTCACCGGATGAGCCCTGCCCTGGATGTCAGGTGTTCACAACAGCACTGACGCTCCTCCCGTCCCCACGGGGTTTGGTACGTCAGACTGCGGAAGGTGCTTAGGGCCAATCATTTGAGTTGTCGCTGGTACTAAACTGGTTCGTTTTCGGATGGGTTTAGTACCGGCGATTTATTAAACGCCTGATTCCTAAGACATAATGAATTGTCCGGTACTGAACAGTCCGGTCGCATCCATCCCATGGTCGAATCACCGTCCCGTGGGGAAATCTTCGACACGGTTCGTCGGCTTGTTGGTGTCCTCTTTGGGCCTGCGGGTGGCTTTTCGCTAATCGCTTGACACTTAGCTTGCTGCAAAATATCGTCCTGCAACCCTGCCGGAAATGCTGACAGCCTGCGGGCTCCTGATTTGTATGTTGCTGTAAATAAACACTTTCCTGGCGCTCGGCATGCAGGCCCCTCAGCAAGGCTGCCGCTTCATCTGAAGTTCCACGATCTTCGGCCTTCCTTTGTGCTCTGTTTGTACCGCAGCCCCGCCGTGTAACGAAGTGATTCGTGAAGGGGCTGCGGAGACCTGGGTTTATGAACTTTATAGGCGAGAAAGGACAGTGGCACTTTGAATCCCATGATTCTGGCGACACCTGTCATGATGCGGAAACAAATCCGCAACTTTTTGTCAAGACTGCGGGAACTTTCCCGCAGTTTGATTTTATTTGTGCCGAAACAATACCGCAACACGCAATGCGCACACTTTACGTTTTGTGACCAATGTCGGAATGCGGAAGCGCTCTACAAACGGTAGCGGATCAGATGCGGGAAACCATGTGGGCAGCAATAACAATTCTTTGCAGGACCCCCTTTGGACGGCCATCCCGGGCGATGCTGCTGTTGAGGCAACGAGGGGAATGGCATATACGAACAGTCTGGTTCAGCAAAGCGGTTCCTATTCCAAGGAACAGGGACATGCCCGGATGATCCTTCCCATGCAGAACACCCATTGAGCGGCCTCCGGTTACGCTTCGGCCGGAGGCGTATCGGCAAGGCACTTGGACTCGATGAATCGGATGACGGTTTTCCTGTCCACGTCGCAGATCCTGGCGATCTGGGAGATGGAGGCTCCGTTGTGGACCAACCTCCGGATGACATCCTCCTTTCCGCAGAGTTTGTATTTGCCGGGAGCGTTTTTCTTCCCCTTGGGGCGTCCGAGGACGCCGCCTTCGTCCTTTCTCCTGGCCAGCGCATCCTTGGTCCGCTGACTGATGAGGTCCCGTTCGATCTCGGCGGAAAGCCCGAAGGCGAAAGCCAGGATCTTGCTCGGGATGTCGTCGCCCAGCCGATAGTTGTCCTTGATGGTCCAGACTTGGCAGTCGCGGTTCATGCAGAACTGGAGGATCTCCATGATCATGAAGAGGTTGCGGCCCAGCCGTGACAGTTCACTGCAGATGATGATATCGTTCTTGCTGACCTTTTTCAGGAGTTGCCCCAATTCCCGTTCGTGGTAGTCCTTGGAGCCGCTGATCGTTTCCTCTATCCAATTGTTAACCACCATTTTGTTCTTTTCGCAAAACTGGTTGATCAGGAATCGCTGGTTCTCCACAGTCTGTTTGTCGCTGCTTACGCGGATATAGCCGAAGATCATATTGCAAACATACTGCTTTTCCTACAATAAAAATGAGGGTAACACTTTGAAAATTACTAAAATGGGGGTAAAATTACTTGGGCTTGATCCCGAAAGCGGGCGGCCCGGTTCGAAATACCCCGAAGTTTTTGTATATTTGTCCTTCCAATATGGATGAACCATCACCATGACACAGAATAACAATACCTTGTTCATCCTGGCGAAGGACGTGCTGTTCGTCCTGCTGGGCTGTATCCTCATCGTCCGGACTCCTTTCCTCGGGAAGATTCTCGGGGCACTGGCCATCATCTGGTACGGCCGTGACTTGTGGTACCGGGGGAAAGCGTGGCTGAGGGCGAAGGAGCCTGAACGGGACACCGTAAAGCGCCCGAAGGAGCCCGCCCGCGACCCGGACGCCCCCATCATCGACGATGGCAAGATCCAGGTGACGGACCTTTCCGGTGCCAAGGAAGTGGAGTTCGAGAAGGAGTAGGCCCATGATCCCGCAGGAGACGGTACAGCTCATCCTGGACACCGCCCGTGTCGAGGACGTCGTAGGCGATTTCGTGACGCTCAAGCGCCGCGGAAGCAGCCTGTGGGCTTGCTGTCCCTTCCACAATGAGAAAACCCCGTCCTTCCACGTGGAGCCCTCCCGGGGCATCTACAAGTGCTTCGGCTGCGGAAAGTCCGGCACCGCCGTGGGCTTTGTGATGGAGTATGAGAAGCTATCCTACACGGAGGCGCTCAAGTACCTGGCCCGCAAGTATCATATCGAAGTCAAGGAAAAGGAGGAGACGGCCGAGGACATCGCCGCCCGCCAGCGGAACGAGAGCCTGATGGCCGTTTCGGAGTTCGCCTTCAACTTCTACAAGGACCAGCTCAAGACGGACGAAGGCCGTTCGGTGGCCCTCCAGTATTTCCACTCCCGCGGGCTCGAAGACGAGACCATCGACAAGTACGGGCTGGGATGGGCCCCGAAGACCAAAAGCGCCTTTACCGAGGCGGCGAAGGCGGCGGGCTACAAGGACGAGTACCTCACCGAGACCGGCCTCTGCGCCCAGTGGGACACGGACGGCTCCCTGCACGACCGTTTCTATGACCGGGTGATGTTCCCGATCCATTCGGTCAGCGGCCGCGTCATCGCCTTCGGCGGGCGCACCCTCTTCACCGACAAGACCGTCGCCAAGTACGTGAATTCCAAGGAGTCGGAGATCTATGTCAAGTCCCGCTCCCTGTACGGCATCTACTTCGCCAAGGGCGCCATCTCCCGGGCCGACAAGTGCTACCTGGTGGAAGGTTATCTGGACGTGCTGTCCATGCACCAGCTGGGCATCGTCAATACCGTGGCCTCCAGCGGCACCTCCCTCACCGTGGAGCAGATCCGGCTCATCAAGCGTTTCACCGAGAACATCACCATCATGTACGACGGGGACTCGGCGGGCATCCACGCCGCGCTCCGCGGCATCGACATGGTCCTTCGCGAGGGAATGAACGTGAAGGTGGTCCTCATCCCGGACGGGGACGACCCGGATTCCTATGCCCGGAAACACTCCCTGGAGGAGGTGGAGGCCTTCATCGCCGCCAACGAGCAGGATTTCATCGCCTTCAAGGCGGACCTCCTGCTGGGGGAGGCCGGGAACGACCCCCTCAAGCGCGCGAACCTCATCAACGACATCGCCGATTCCGTGGCCGGCATCCCCGACGCCGTCAAGCGCTCGGTCTATGTCGATGCGGTCGCGGAAAAGTTCCGCATCGAGTCGGACATCCTCTTTGACCGCATCCGCCGTACCCGCGAGAAGACGGTGGACGAGGAACGGGCCCAGGCACGGCGCGAGGCCGCCCGCCGGGAATACGGCCCCCAGGGCACGCAGGAGCCGGCATCGACCTATACGCCCCCGGTGAACGAACTGCGGGCGCTGGAGACGCAGAACCCCATCCTGGCCCCTTCGGAGAAGGAACTGCTGGGCTTCATCCTCACGGACGGGCGTACGCCGCTCGTGTTCGAGTCGGATTCGGAGTTCTTCGACCCCGACGGGGCCCAGTCCGTCGCCGAGTTCATCGACGCCGCCTTCGCCGCCGACGACATCGCCTTCGCGAACGATGCTTACCGCCTTACCTACGACCATTATTTCACCCTCTATGACGAGGGGAAAACCCAGGACGAGATCATCCGGACCCTCCTGAACGGGGAGGACGATTCCGTCCGTTTCGTCGTGAGCCAGCTTTCGGATGTCAAATACGAACTGTCCGTGAAGAAGTTCCAGGCAGCCCTCACCACCCGCGAGTCCTGGCTAACGAATTACGTTCCCAAGGCCATCCTCGCCTATCACGACAAGCGTCTCGCCTCGGAACAGCAGTCGCTCCTGCGGGAGCTCGCCACGGCCGGCCCCGACCGCCAGCGGGAGATCCTCGCCACCCTGGAACGCATCAATACCCTGAAGAAAAAGATCAACATCAAATTAGGAAGACTCAAATGACCCACAAGAGAACCCTCGTGACCTGCGCGCTTCCGTACGCCAACGGTCCCGTCCATATCGGCCACC
>Ga0310697_10001607_pt1 | contig 25836 bp, 37 predicted proteins | sample 172DNAGHGlowgp2_FD_203883 | JGI IMG/M metagenome (GOLD analysis project Ga0310697, IMG submission 203883) | Sheep rumen microbial communities from Palmerston North, Manawatu-Wanganui, New Zealand - 1728 DNA GHGlow gp2 (v2) (version 2) | ecosystem: Host-associated > Mammals > Digestive system >...
TCTTTGATAAGAGGCTGTTTGATAGGGAGGGAATTTTAACGAGCAGGGGTATCCAGCGACGTTACATTGTCGCTATTCAAAAGCGGTCATTCAAAGAGGTTGAAGGCAAACTCTGGCTTTTAAGCGAAGAAGAAAGCGAGGGTCTTATCGTTATACCCGAAAATGGTCATTCTCTCCCCGAAAATGGTCATTCTCTCCCCGAACGACCAACAAAGGAAAGTAAAGTAAAGGAAAGTAAAGTAAAGGAGAGTAAAGGGGCTTCGCCCACGCTCTCCGACCTCGAAGCAGAATACGGAAAGGACATTGTTGACAAGTACGCTTCACGGGTCAGAAACTGGTATGCAAGCAAGTCTCTTGTTCTGAGTGATCTTCCGGGAACAGTGAAGAAATGGCTGGAGCAGGACGGCGTTGAGAAAAACAGCCTGGCAAAATATGAATCCCTTATCAACAAGTTCTGAAAGGAGAAGGTCATGAAATACGGAAGCAGAAAATCAACCTGCGGCAGCGGACATCTTCACGACAGCAGGAAGGAGGCAGTCAGGTGCAATGAGCTTCACCTGCTCCTCCGTGCAGGTCTGATAAGCGGACTGCTGGTGCAGCCTGAGTATGAGCTGATACCGGCAGGAAAATACAAAGGCTCGCCCTCAGAGCGCAGCTGCAAGTACATAGCGGACTTCCAGTATTGTGAGAACGGTCTCACAGTGGTGGAGGACGTCAAGGGCATGAGAACAAAGGACTACATCATCAAGCGCAAGCTGTTCAAGCATCTTTACTGTCAGGACGGCAGAGTGGTTTTCAGGGAGGTCTGACATGAAAGAGATACTCAGAAAAGCCGCAGAGACGATCCGGAGGCTGGGAACATCAGCTCAGGACTGCAAGAGCTGCGCAAGACTGCCGCTGTGCAACGCCTACAAGGACGGCGACGGCTTTAGAAACTGCGACTACAAGTGGCGTGGAGCCGATGAGGTGGAGCAGTATGAAAAAGAAAGGAAGGGGAATGCATGAGGGATCTTGAAGCATTGTATGATAAATTCAAAGCGATAGGTGCATTAAAATACACACCTGAATCATATAAGAAATATAAGAACTTGTCTAAGCAAATATTTCCGCTACTTAAATCCGAATATTTGAATTCATCGAAAAAAGAAAAAGAAATCGAAGACATACTAAACGCACTATACGAAGAAGCCGCTGATCCACTCAGATTCTGGGGGAGCGAAAAGATAGCCGACAGAAATCATTATGTATATATCGCTGATAAAGAGGGACGGCTGTTTGAAAAACTTCGCAATTGGTATGAGAGGAAGATAGACTATGACAAATCAGGAAAGGCTCGCATTGCTTGATAAGCACGGACTGTGCCATAAGTGCGAGAAAGCAAAACAGATTCCAAACAGAAAATTTTGTGCAAAATGCCTTGAAAAAATAGCTTTATCAAATATCGAAAGGTATGATTCCGTTAAAGCACACGAATATCAGGCACGCCGCAGGGAGCTTTACAAGGAACATAAGGCTAATGGGATATGTGTCAGATGTTCCCGACCGGCAACTCATGGGCTATACTGCTATGAGCACAGCATAAAAGCTAAGCGTCATTCAAAGGAAATGGCACAGAAAAGGAAGCGTGAACGTCACGAAAGGGGGCTTATACCTGAATATCGTGAGCAGAACAACCTTTGCGTTTTCTGCGGTGCTCCTATAGAAGATAAGCAGCATCACGGACGTGCTTGCAATGCCTGTGCGAAGAAAATGTCTGATTATTCGATGAAAGGGGATAAAACATACTGGAAAGCGTGGCGTGACGCTTTCTACAAAGGGAGGAAAGCAAAGCAATGGTAGATATAGACGGTTTCAGAAACTACCTTTATGAGGAAGAATTATCGCCCAATACCATAGAGGGATATATTCAGGGTATCACACAGTATTCCCGAATGTTCGATGATATATCCAAGCAGAATATTATTGTTTTTAAGAAAAATCTTATGGAACGTTGGAAACCTAAGACCGTAAACAACAGAATAACAGCTGTACTGAAGTATTGCAAGTACAAAGGAATACCGATGACCTGTAAGCATATCAAGGAACCTAAAAAAACGTATATAGAGAACGTTATTACTACGGAACAGTACGAAAGGCTTATAAGTGGGCTGAAAGCTGAAAATAATATGCGATGGTACTATAACGTCTTGTTGCTTGCAAAGACAGGAATGAGAATATCGGAAGCACTAAGGGTAACCAAGAAGGATATCGTTTCGGGCAGTGTCACAATGCACGCTAAAGCTCACATGAGGACTATATATTTTCCTGAATCGCTGAGAAAAGAGCTTATCCCATATATAGCAGAGTTTAAGGAAAATGAAATTATTATGAAAAATCGGAATGGAAAACCTTTGACATCAAGAGGAGTTGCAGAGCAACTACATAGATTCGGAAGAACTTTTGATATTCCGAAAGAAGTTATGCATCCTCATGCGTTCAGGCATTTTTTTGCAATTGAATTCCTGAAACGCAACAACAATATCGCACTTCTTGCCGATCTGCTCGGACACGGAAGTGTTAATGTAACACAGATATATCTGCGTCAGTCACAGGAACAACAGCAGAAAGCTGTTGACGATGCTGTGAATTGGTGAAAGGACTGAAAAAATGAAAAGTCGTGAACAAGTCTGCTCGCAGCAGATACACTGTCTGAGCTGTCCGCTGTCAGTGATGCGCACAGGCAAGGACTGCCGGGAGCTGAGCTTGCAGGAGATACGAGAGATCATGAAGGAGGTAAGGGAAAATGAGTGACACAGATATGCTCTACATGGGAGCGCTCGTCAAGGAAAACGACCGGCTCAGGGAGCTTCTCCGGGAGTGCCTGCCGATACTGCGGAGAGCGTTCTTCGCTAACTACCAGGATCAGGACAAGTGCGACGAGCTCAGGGATAAGATCGGGAAGGTTGCGGGAGGTGCGAGTGATGAAAAGATACAGAGTTGAAATCGTTGGCACAGTCTATGTAGAGTCTGAAAGCCTTGAAGAGGCAGAAGCTCTCGTTATAGGAAATCCAGAGTTAATACTAACTGACGACGATCTTGAAGTCGAGGCGTTTGAGGAGGAATGACCATGAAAACACTTGAAGATTACTGGGAGGCAATTGGATTACCGTGTGAGTTTTGCAAAGTCTGGGTATGCATTCATTTGCGCGGTTGTTGTGGCTACCCAACAAGAAATCAAATGTATCTATTAGCCGAGGAAGCACTATTGCGAGGTGAATACTGATGAAAGTAAGGTACATACCCGACTGCAAGGAATGGCTGGTCGACAGCAAAGGTCACAGCTACAGGATCGGACGCTGCGAGAGTAGGTTTATTCTCGAAGAGATCGAGCCACCTTGCAAAGACCTGAGATACATTGCAGATTTCGCTACTCTTGGTGCCGCTCTGGAAGCTGTAATGCGTGACGAGATGCAGGAGGACGGAGGTGCTAACAATGCCTAAACTAAATGTACCATGCTTACCAGGAGATAAAGTGTATGTACTGTTCCGACATACTACCGGAGGAGTCAGCTTGTACGAAACTAATATTGCAGCGATAAGCGGCTTTTTTACTGAAAGCTCAACCAAGCTTCATCTTAGGGTAAAGTTTCCGTTTCTCTTACCCGACGCTGCTCCAAATTCTCTCGACTATTTCACAGAAGACATCGGAAAAACGATATTTCTCTCCTTGGAAGAAGCTGAGGAGGAGATAAAACGTAGATATAAACCAAATGATGAAATACGGAGGTATCAATAATGCTTGATCTCTTCTTCGCCGGAGCCGTGACCGCTATGATCGGCTTCTGGCTTGGGTTCTTTACATCGGCTTTCTTCCTGGGAAGGGAGCGGGACGATGAATGACTGGAGAAAAATGCAGCGTGATCTGAGCTTCCCGGAGGGCACACGCTTCGTCATCCGCAACGACCAGACCGGAGCATATATCCACAAGTCACTGTTCCGGATCAGGTCGTTCAGCTCATTCGGCGCAGCGCTGAAGTATATGCGCCGTAACGGGCTCCGGGAAGAGATATACAGGGTGGAGGCGATAAGACCATGACGGCTAAAGAATACTTGGAGCATCTTCCTGATATGAGAGTGAGGATACGAGCAATGGAAAGGAAGATAAAAGACTGCGAGGAAAGAGCCTCAGACATATCTGCTAAGCTCACAGATCAGCGTGGGAACAGCGAAGGCAACAAGATAACGGATAACGTCGATGAAGCTGTAGATTTAGAAACAGAACTCAAAGTAATGGTTGCAGAATTTAAGCGTTTTGAGCTCATTGCTTCTCAGCAGATAGGAAAAATGCCAAACAGCACCTATTCAGGACTCCTTTTCAACAAGTACATAAACGGAATGACTTGGGAAGAGATTTCCGAAGAGCTGGACAAAGGCGTCGAATACGTTCGGAAAGAACTACACAGCAAGGCTCTCGCTGAATTTTCTAACTGCTACCCCGATTACCCCCGTTTTGCCCCTTGCATTTTGGAAAAATAAGAGTACAATGAGAATTATGAAAGCAGGCGGAAAAGCTAAACGGCTTTCGGGAGTCCTTTCTTCGGGCTCCCTTGCCTCCGCCTTCTTTCTGTGTCTCCTTTCTTTTGTTCTACACAATAACTTTCCTTGCTTTGACCGGCAGGCGTGAGCCGGTCGTCCTTTGGCAGAGTAGAGCAGCGGCAAGCTCGCAAGGCTCATAACCTTGAAGTCGCCGGTTCGAGTCCGGTCTCTGCAACCAACAACCAACACACACGCCCATTGATGAATACCTTTGCAGTTGCGCTCTCCTTCGGGAGGGCGTTTCTGTTGCAGAAAGGAGGGTGACAAATGAAGAAAGCCTGTCCATACTGCGGCAAGATCCACGAGAAGAATTTTGTGTGTGAGAAAAAGCCGCAGCGCTTCACACAGGAGCGCGGCAGCAGAGAAGACCGTTTTCGCTGGAGCTACGACTGGAAGCTCAAACGTGAGCATATCCTTCGCCGTGACAGGTATCTGTGCAGGGCGTGTCTGGCACGTCTGCCGGGTACGACTACACCTCTGAATAACAAAGAGCTTTCAGTGCATCACATACGCCCTTTGAAAACGAATTGGGAGCTTCGTCTGGCGGACGAAAATCTGATCTCGCTGTGCCGTTATCACCACGAAGCGGCTGAGAGCGGGGAGCTGAGGGCGGCTGATCTGCTCCGGCTGGTCTCTGGGGGTCCCCCCGGAGGGTCAGCGGAAAATCAGGAGAAGCCCCTATCCAATGACGCCCCCCTCTGCAAATAAAATTTTCCCTAAATGAAAGTTGGTGACACCGTGGCAAGACCTGCAATGAGTGCCAAGACCACTGCAAAGCACCTGACCGAGTCAGAAAAAGCGTCCAAGCTGAGCGTGGAGGAAAAGCTCAGAGGCAGCGCCAACAAGCTGAAGCCGCCCAGGTATCTCACGCCTTCACAAAAGAAGATCTTCCGGTTCATTGTCGGGGAGCTGGCTGCCAGTCAGATCCTCGGCAATCTTGATATATACGTCCTGACGGAGTGCTGCATAGCTCTTGACCGAATGCAGGAGATAGAGCGCCAAATAAACGAGCACTTTGAGCAGATCGCAAGTCAGACGCTGATGAGCGCCAAGGACAAGTATACACGCTCCTTCTTCCGGTGCTGCAATGAGCTGTGTCTCAGTCCTCAGAGCAGGGCGAAGATGGGCAACCTGGGGATCCAGGCAAAGGAAGAGAATCCACTGATAAAGGCGCTGAGCGAAGATGATTGACCTGAGGACATACTATGCCGGCTACAGGCTCAGGCTCATAAAGCTGGAGCAGGAATGGCTTGAAATACGAGCACGGCACTGGATAAAAGGCGACCACGGCTACTTTGCCGGCAGCTACAGCACCGGCGGAGGAGCCGGTGCGAAAAAGGCTGTTGACAAAGATGGTAAAAGTGGTATAATAAAGTCAGGAGCAATAAGCGGTGCACTTTCTCCTGACAGTAAGGAAGCGCAAAAACACGCTGAGCAGTATTATGAATCTGTTAGAAAGATGAAAACAGATGTCAGCAAAATAGCAAAGAATACCGAGTTCAGCGAGGAAGATATTTTACAGATAAAGAATCATGTTTTCATTGAAGAACATGATCTCGGCGGTGATGTCACTGAACGTTTTTATCCAAGTTACGCAATGGCGCAGTCGTGGCAAAGACTTATTGACGGAAAGAATATTCAAAAACATGACCTGACATTGTTGAAACATGAGAAAATGGAAAGCGATCTTATGAGAGATGGCTATTCGCAGGGAGCTGCGCATCATATTACGGAGAAAAAGTATAACTACGCTAAAGAAAGTAGGGAGTATTATGCTAAAACTAGTAAACATCGTAAAAAACAAGGATAGTATTGAAGCTGATTATATTCCTGAAAGCAGCAATAAAGCAGCACATATTTCACTTGATATCAACACAGAAGAATATAAGTCCGAAGAAATTGCCGAATATGGTCCAATGTACTGCCGAATGGCTGCTAATGGGCTTATAAGAACGCTTGAGGAGCTTAGGTATGGTAAGAGAAAAGAAATCCCGAGCGAAAGAATTGTGATGTGGTATTAACAACGATTAAACCGTCTGAGTAATCAGGCGGTTTTCTTTTACCCATTTGTGCAGTCAACTGCACAGGAAAGGAGCTGGCGGAAATTGACATAGTAAAGGACAGCAGGGCGTACAAGTATGCTCTGTGGTGTGCAGAGCCGGACAACCGCTATGTTGGCGTGTATGTAAAGCGCCAGGCGGTGCTCTGGCTGGAAATAGCCCAGGGCGGAGCTCCTGAGGTCTACGTCAGCGAGAAGAGCTGGAAGAAGATCACCAAGCTGCTGCGGCTCATTATCCACCCTGACCTGGGATGTTCAATGTATGAAGGATTAGAGGACTATGCGGTTCTCTTTATTTATGCCATTTTCTGCACCAGACGGCAGAGCGACAACTGCCGGTACTACGAGACTGGCCTGCTGGAGATAGCCAGAAAGAATTTCAAGACCTTCACTGCTGCGGTGATCTTCATCATCGGTCTGTTGACCGAGCCGAAGTTCAGCCGCTTTTTCAGTGTAGCGCCTGATCTTGCGCTTTCAAGCGAGCTCCAGGTGGCGGTCAAGAAGATCATCAAGTCCAGCCCTTGTCTCAATGACGGGAAGATATTCAAGCTCCTGCGCAAGGAGATACGGTGCAGGCTCACCGAGTCTGAGTATACTCCTCTTGCCTACTCCAACGACAAGATGGACGGACGCCTTGCAAATATGTTCCTTGCCGATGAGAGCGGAGCAATGGACGGTTATCCCATAGAAGCAATGCGCTCCTCACAGATCAACCTCTCGGAGAAGCTGGGTATCATCATCTCTACGCAGTACCCCAACGACAACAACGCCATGATCGACGAGATCGACGATGCCAAGAAGTTCATTGACCGTCTTCACCACAGCGAGCCTGTCTTCGCTCTGCTCTATGAGCCGGACAGCGAATTCTGCACAGGCGACGCCTGGAAGACTGCTGACCTTGCCATTTATCAGGCAAATCCCCGTGCGTATACCTCGGAGAAGCTCTTCCAGACCCTTTGCAGCAAGCGCAGGAAGGCTATCGAGTACGAGAACAAGCGTGAGAACTTCCTCTGCAAGCACCTGAATATCCGTTACAAGAGCCTGGGCGTTGAGGGCTTTGTGGACATCACAAAGGTGCGCCTGTGCAAGGCTCCTGAGGACCTGGATTTCTGGAAGGGACGCCGGGTCTATCTTGGACTTGACCTCTCTCAGACCGATGACAATACCTCAGTTGCTATGGTGACATACGACGATGAGACCGAAACCATATGGGCGAAGGTCTGGGGCTTTGTCCCCTCTGACCGTGTGGAGGAGAAGTCCCACCGGGAGAAGGTGGACTACAGGAAGCTCATTGAAAGCGGTGTCTGCTTCGACTGCGGCGACGAGGTCATAGACTACGGCTTCGTGGAGCGGTTTATCCTCTCTGTCAAGGAGACATACGGTGTGGAGATCGTTGAACAGCTGGGCTTCGACCGCTGGAACGCTCTCTCAACAGTCCAGAAGATAGAAGCAGCGGAGGATCCTATCGAGTGCGTGGAGATACGCCAGCACAGCAGCGTTCTCCACAGACCCACAAAGCTGCTGAGAGAGCATATTCTCAGCAGGAAGTTCCGGTATTTCGAGAACCAGCTGCTGGAGATCAACTTCCAGAACGCCCGCTGCACCAGGGACACAAATCTCAATCAGTACGTCAACAAGAAGAAGTCCGCCGGCAAGGTGGACATGGTAGTATCGCTGATAAATGCCCTGTATCTCTTGCAGGTGAACGTTCTGGACGCTATCGAGAGCGATTTCGGCTGTCAGGTGTGCTAAACATGAATACAGACTATGAAAGGAAGTGGTAACAATAGGACTTTTCAGAAGGAAAAAGAAGCAGGAGATCCGTGCGGACACTGCTCAGAACGCTGAGAATACCATTCTGACGTTCTTCGGCATCACAGGGGAGCTGACCAGAGAGGCAGCACTGAGCATTCCCACAGTTTCAGCGTGCATCAGCAAGATCAGCGAAACGATCTCACGGCTCCCTGTCAGGCTCTATGTCAAAGAGGAAGAACAGGTACGGGAGATATACGACGATCCCCGGATAAAGCTGCTCAACGGCAGCACAGGGGACACTCTGAGCACGGTGGATATGTGGAAGGCGGCTGTGGAGGACTACTACCTCGGACGCGGTGCCTGGATCTACGTCAACACCAGCGGTCTGAGGACGGAAAGTCTGCACTATGTGGACAGCCGGAACATTAGCATCATCTCCAACACAGACCCCATTTTCAAGGCGTTCCGGGTGCAGGTAGGCGGTCAGAGCTATTATGACTTCCAGTTCCTGAAGCTCCTGCGAAGAACAAGGGACGGCTACACCAATATCCCACTCCAGGAGGAGGCTGCACAGATACTTTCCGCAGCATGGAACGCCCTGAAGCTGGAGAATATGATGAATTCCAGCGGTGGCTGTAAGCCGGGATTTCTGAAATCAAAGAACAAGCTCTCTGACCAGGCAATAGCCGCGATCAAGGAGGGCTACAGCCGTATCTACGACAACAAGGAGAAGCACAACAAGGTGGTAGTTCTCAATGAGGGCATCGACTTCGAGGCAATCTCTTCAACGGCGGCAGAGCTGCAAATGAACGAAAACAAGAAGACCAACAGCATCGAGATCTGCAAGCTGTTCGGCTTCCCTCATACGGTCATTGACGGCGGCGCTTCCGATGATGACAACAAGAAGTTCATCTCGGCGGTGATAGCACTGCTGAACCAGATCGAAACGGAGCTGGACAACGTTCTTCTGCTGGAGTCGGAGAAGGAGCAGGGCTACTACTGGGCATTCGATACCAAGGAGCTGACCCGGGGCAGCATGAAGGAGCGCTATGACGCCTACGAGATAGCTGTCCGGAACAATATCCTCCAGATAGACGAGATACGCCGGGAAGAGGACTATGAGCCTCTCGGATTCAACTTTGTCAAGCTGGGACTCCAGGACGTTCTCCTCAATCCTCAGACAATGGACGCCTTCACCCCCAACACCGGGCAGACAAAGAACTTGCTTACCGGGGAGGAGAGAGCCGAACTTAGAGGACGTATCCCTATCCGGGGAGAAAAAGGACAGTTTAACGGCAGCATAAGTGACGGCAAGTCCGGCGGAGGTTCAAAAGGCGGCGGAAGAGCCGGGAAAAAGGTTGACAAATCTGAGAAAAGTGGTAAAATAGGATATAAGGACAGTGACAGTAAACAATTGAGGATAACGAAGAACGCTATCAACAGTGTTCCGAGTGTTTCGGCTTTTGAATCTGATGAACTGAACAAGACTGTTACCGACAAGTGTCGAGAAATACTGACGGATTTACAGTATGACACTGTCGGAACTGAAGAAACTATCTCGATAAACGTTGAAACACTGAAAAGCAAGAAACAAAAGGGAGAAGCCGGCGCGGGCGTTGTCGAGGCTATAGTGCTTGATGAACCTTATGTTTCTATTCATAATCATCCAAGTGGGGAGACATTTTCTCAAAGAGATGTTAAAAAGTTCATCAACGATGATAAAAACATCGGGCTTGTTGTAGTTGGAAATCAAGGCAGTGTTTACACAATGATAAAAACATCTGACTTCAATTTTGTCGGAGCATTGAGGCACATCATAAGCAACGGCGGGAAAATGGACGAGAAAAAGATTTGGGAAGGAATGAGCAAGTATGGCATCAGATACGAAGAAAAAAATGCTAAGCGAGGATGATATTATATTTTTCAAGTCAGTTCTTGAAAAATATGAGCCCTACGACCCGAACGACCCGATTCTTAATATTTTTGATAATCCCGATATTGATGAAAACCGTTTCAATGCAACATTAGCTAAAAAGGCACTGATTGAAAACGGCATTGATATTGATTAAACCGCCCTTAAACAAGGCGGTTTTTCTATCCCTTTTGTGCAGTTAACTGCACAAATATGCAAAATACGCAAAAGCACCTGCAAAGGTGCTATTTTTATACCCAAAGGAGCTGATATAATGAGAATGGAAATACGAGCCGATGGGCTCCACATCAACGGCTATGTCAATGTCACCGGCAAGCTGAGCAGGCCTGTGATAACACCGAGGGGCAAGGTGCTGGAGACTATCGAGGAGCGTGCCTTCGATGAGGCGATAAAGAAGAACGGCAACATAACCGTTCAGCTCGACCACGATGCCGGACACGCCTACGCCTCTACCTCAGGCGGCACTCTCGTCCTGAAAGAGGACGCTATCGGACTTCACGCCGATGTGCTCATCACTGACGAGACAGTCATTGAAATGGCAAGGAAGGGCAAGCTGAGAGGCTGGTCCTTCGGTATGTACAACGTCCAGGACGAAATGGAGAGCCGCGGCGAGGACGAGCTGCCCATACGACACGTCAAGCACCTTGACCTTGACCACATCTCCCTCATCAAGGACAAGGTTCCCTGCTATGCTGCCACTTCCGTGGAGGTCAGAGCTGAGGGCGATGTTTACATCGAACAGCGTGCGATCTGCACAGAACCGGAGCTCGTTATCGGGAACAAGCCCGATCTTTCCGAGTACGAAAACAGGCTGAAAATGCTGGAATACGAGTGAAGAGCTGCCGAACTGCGCGGCTGGATCACAAAGAACGGCAGGCATATCCTGATCGGAGACAGCGGCAGTCCGGGCGGCGGGAAGTCAGCAAAAAAGGTTGACAAAGCCGGGGAAAGTGGTATAATTGAATCAGAGGGAAAGCGTGCTATTATTCAAGCTTTCAAAAGCGGAACTACGTCAGAAGAAATCATTGGCACGATTATTGATAATCACAAAGCCCTATCTGAGTTCACTCCAAAATCAATGAAGGAAAATCTTGAGAAACTCGGATATACTGTTAAGCCTCTTGGAGGTAAATCAAGTCTGAAAAATGTTCCGTTTGAAAAGGGCGGCGGATACCGCACAGCTTTTCTAAAAGATGGATATTTTCAGTATCATCCAGCAGTAAAAAGCCATCATCGCGGCGCTTATTGGAAAGCATCATGCGGAAAGAAAGGAGATAATCGGTATGACATGGACGGAAATCCGATCAAATGATAATTATCTAAACGATACTAAGTCATTTCTTGAAAAAAAGTTCAGTAAAATCTATACCGCCGATAAAGTCGGAAATGATACCGTTTTTTCTCTTCCTGACGGTCTGGAAATGACGATTTTCATACTGCATGGAAAAGCATTTAACTGCTTGGGCATGAATTATAGATCAGAGACCGATAATGAAGACGGAGATCTTTATTATCCGGAGGACTTTGAAACTCCTGATGATATGTTTACTGCAATGCTCGAAGAAACACAGAGATAAACCGCCCGTAACAAGGCGGTTATCTTTTGCCCACTTGTGCAGCCGACTGCACACAAATCACACCGAAAAGCACCCCACCGGGTGCTATTTTTATAACCAAATACAAGGAGGAAAAACAATGAAAAAGCTTATCGAAAGAAGGACAGCTCTCGCAGCGCTGCTCAGCAGCATGATCGAGGCAGCCAAAAACGAGGACAGAGCCTTTACCGAGGACGAGAACAAGAAGTTCGACGAGACCGAGGCAGAGATCAAGCAGCTTGATGCCACTATCAAGGCTGAGGAGCGTGCTCAGAAGCTGACGGAGTTCCACACACCTGATCTCCAGAAAGCCAAGGATCCCCAGCCCACCAGGGAGGAGCTGGAGGAGAGAGCCTTCCTCGGATTCATCTGCGGCAAGGTCGAGGAGATGAGAGCCGGCGAGCAGAATGTTGACTGGACTAACAACAGTGGCGCGATCATTCCTACAACTATTGCTAAGAGGATACTTGATGAGATCAAGGACATCTGTCCTATACTCGCCGGTGCTGAAGTTTACCACGAAAAGGGAAATCTTAAGATACCCAAGTGGACTAAAGCAAACAGCACTCACGATGTAACCGTCGGATATGCAACAGAGTTCACCAAGCTTACAGCAGACAGCGGTAAGTTCGTGTCAGTTGACCTCGGAGGCTATCTTGCAGGTGCTCTCGTGCTTGTAGGCAAGAGCGTTATCAACAGCTCTGCGGTCAATGTTACAGCATTCGTTATCCGCAAGATCGCCGAAAAGGCTGCACAGTTCCTCGAAGGCGAACTCCTTAAGGGTTCGGGCTCCAATGCAGCAGAGGGTGCAACAAAGACGTCCAACATCGTTACAACAGGTACAGCCGGTGCTATTGCTCTTGATGATCTCATCGCTGTCCAGGCAGCTGTAAAGCAGGCGCATCAGAAGAACGCTTGCTGGACAATGAATTCAGCCACATTTACAGCTATCAAGCAGCTTAAGGATAAAAACGACAGGCCGCTCATTGAGCCTGATGTATCGTCCGAGTTCCCATACAGACTCCTTGGAAAGCCTGTATATCTTTCTGATAATATGGACGGCATTGCTGCTAATAAGCTGGCTGTTCTCTACGGCGATTACAGCGGCCTTTCTGTAAACTTCCGTGAGGATATCAGCATTGAGATCCTCAGAGAAATGTACCACGATCAGCACGCTATCGGTATCGATTGCTGGTTCGAGTTTGACAGCAAGATCACCGATGAACAGAAGCTGGCAGTTCTGAAGATAAAGGCATCATAAGCTATGACCAGCGTGCAGGGTGAACCTGTCCGCTGAATACATACGAAAGGCGGCGAAAATATGAAGATCAGCGAAATTACTGCGGAGATCGTCAAGGACTACTGCGGCATTTCCGATGAGGACAGCGACGACATCATCGGTCAGCTTCTCATTCCGGCTGCAAAGGCTTTCATCAAGGGCGAGACCAGTCTGACGGACGAGGAGATCGACCAGCACGAGGATCTTGCAATAGCTCTCTGTGTGCTTGTGAACGATATGTTCACCCAGCGCAGCTACACTCTCAGCCTTCATCAGCAGGTAGCGCCGGCTGTGAAAACGATCCTTTCCATGTACGCCGTCAATCATGTAGGGTGATGCTATGGCATACAACAAAAAGATCGAGATACAGGCACTTGTCAGCGGAAAGGACAGGATCGGCAACGACCGCGCAGTCTGGCAGACTATTTTCCGTCCCTGGGCTGAGGTGAACTGTGTAGGCGGTAAGGAATACTATGCTGCTGCTCAGGTCAACGCTCAGGACGATATGGTTTTCAAGATACGCTACACCAAAAAGCTCAGCGGCAAAAAGGCGCCGGATATCCGCATTGTCTACAACGGAGATACCTACGATGTGAAGCACATCGACGACTATATGGAGCAGCACAGAGAACTCGTTATCCGGGCAGAGTACCGGGGAGGAGGTGCAGGGGATGTCTGATATCATCACTCCGGATGAGCTTGCTCAGACCCTTGCGGACTACTGTAAAGGCTACACTGAGGAGATCAGGGAAAAGGTCGGCGAAGGCATCAAAGAAATAGGTGAGGAAGCTGTTTCCGAGATAAAGGAACTGGCTCCTGTATATGCCGGTGAGAATACCGGCACCCCGAAAGGTGCATATAAGCGAAGCTGGACATACCGCATAGACAAGGAGCGCGGCTTGATAGAAGTGACGGTCTATGTGAAGGGAAAGCACTACCGGCTAACTCATCTGCTTGAAAACGGTCACCTGACACGGGACGGAACGACCCGTTCACGAGCCATACCTCACATCAGCATAGTAAACAAGCACGCCCAGCAGAAGGCGGAAAAACTGATAAAGGAGCTATGAATGGAGCTTGCTGAAATATATGAGAAACTGTGCTCTCTGAAGATCCCTGTGGCTTACCTTATGTTCAGGAAGCCTCAGGTGCTTCCGTTCATGGTATACTACGAGGGCGGCACAGAGATCCGCGGTGCGGACGGATACAACATGATCCGCATAACAAACATCGTCATTGAGCTGTACTCGGATATAAAGCGTCCGGAGCTTGAACGGCAGATCGAGGAGCTTTTCCGCGACACCGAGATAATGAAGCTGGCGGATACCTATCTGGACGGCGAGAAGATGTTCATGACATCGTTTTCATTTGAAACCATACAGTACATAGAGGAGGAATAACCATGAAAAAAGAGATCAACCGCATTGCACTTGGCTCAGTTGACATCTATATGCAGGAGTTCACCGGCAATGCTATCGCTGATATTCCCGCAGACAACGTGATTGAGACAGAAGCAAACCACATCGGCAGGACTAAGGACGGCGGAGAGGTAACATACTCCACCACCTTCTACAACGTCAAGTCCGATGACGGCAAGGCTTCCCGGTCTGAGATGACAGATGACTCGGCAGCGATCAGCTTCGGACTCATCACCTGGAACGGTGACACGATCAGCAAGCTGGTGCCCACAGCTTCCGTGACAGTGACAGAAGGAAAGCGCCGTACCCTTATCGGCGGAGTTACCAACAGCGACGGAAAGCGCTACCTTATCCGTGCTGTACACAAGGACAAGGAGAAGGGCGACGTCCGCTACACCATGATCGGCAAGAACGTCAACGGCTTTGCGGCTTCCTACAAGCCCGGTCAGGAGACGACCATAACCCCGAACATCAGTGCCGAGCCCTTCGACGACGGGCGCCTCATCATTATGGACGAGGATGATGTAGATACCGAGACCCAGAACGGCTGATAACACCATGAAGCAGGCAGGGCATATCCTGCCTGCGATTTTTTAAGGAGGAATAACCATGAGAAGATTTGAATTCGCACTGGATAACGGCACAGTCCTGCACATTCAGCCGCCTACGGTGAAGATGTACTACAAGGGCTACCTTGCCGCAAAGAATGACCCTCAGCTCTTCCGCAGCATCGCAGAGATATGCAGCAGGAACGACGAGGGTTTGACAATTGACGAGAGCTGCATCGAGGATAATTTCACCACAGACGATCTGGGACGCTTCATGGAGGAGTTTCCCAAGTGGATCAAGGGCGTTCGCGACAGCGACCCAAACTGAGGACTCCCTGTGCCCCTTCCGATGAGGAGCGCAGGGAGTTTTTTGTAAACAACAGCAGCGATGTGAAGGTGGTCTCGGACTATACCGCTCTCAGCTTCCGGGAAGTTGGAGAACTGGAACTGTTCGACTACTATGGCTATCTGCATGATGCTGTTGTGTGGAATTGCAGCAGAACAGAAGCCGGACGGGATTACCTTGAATCGGCATATAATCACAGCCGGACAGAGCCCGACCGCAGTGCTCTGAGGGCTAAGCTGGGAGGCGGAAAACGTGGCGGGTAATGCAATAAAAGGACTGACGATAAAGATCGGAGCGGACACCACCGGTCTGGACACAGCCCTGAAAGATATCGAAAAAGCCGGCAAAAACACTGTGACCGAGCTGAAAGAGGTAGGCAGGGCTTTGAAAACCTCGCCGGATTCTGTGACACTGTGGGAGCAGAAGCAGAAGCTCCTGAATACAGCTCTGGAGGATAGCAGGAAAAAGCTGAAACTCCTGGAGGATTCTCAGGAGCAGGTCAACGAGAAATTCCAGAAGGGCGACATCGGCGAAGAGACCTACCGGGCATTCCAGCGCGAGACTGAGTATGCCAGAGCTGAGGTGGAAAAGTACGGCAGACAGCTTGACGAAGCTGAGAGTAAGGTGGACGAGTTCCGGAGGGCATCTGACTCCGCTGCCGATGAGGTGGAAGACCTTGGTGACGAAGCAAGAGAAGCCGGGAGACAGGCAGAGACCTCCAGCGAAGGCTACACGGTGATGAAAGATGTCCTAGCCAATCTGGTGGCTGACGGTATAAGGCTTGCCGGAAGCGCTCTGAAGGACTTCACAAAGGATGTTATCGACACGGGAATGACCTTCGAGGCTCAGATGTCCGGTGTGGGCGCAATATCCGGAGCAACTGCCGGGGAAATGGAACTGCTGAATGATAAGGCAAAGGAAATGGGCGCCACGACGAAATTCACGGCAGCGCAGTCCGGAGAAGCCTTTGAGTACATGGCTATGGCAGGCTGGAAGACCGAGGAAATGCTCAGCGGTATCGACGGAATCCTTGCGCTTGCAGCAGCTTCCGGCGAGGATCTGGGCACGACCTCAGACATCGTGACGGACGCACTCACCGCCTTCGGACTGACCGCTTCTGATGCCGGGCACTTTGCAGATGTCCTTGCGGCGGCAAGCTCCAACGCCAACACCAATGTCAGCATGATGGGAGAGACCTTCAAGTATGTTGCACCTATTGCCGGATCACTGGGCTACTCCGCAGAGGACACCGCCGAGGCTATCGGTATCATGGCGAATTCCGGAATCAAGGCTTCGCAGGCCGGAACAGCGCTGAGAACGATAATGTCCAATCTCACCAGCGACTTTACTATCCAGGGCGACGCTATCGGAGAGGTGACCGTGAAGACTCAGAACGCTGACGGCTCTATGAGAGACTTCTCGGAGATCCTCAGCGATACAAGAGCAGCATTCGACGGTCTGACAGAATCAGAGAAGGCACAGCAGGCGGAGACCCTTGTGGGAAAGAATGCAATGTCCGGCTTCCTGGCTCTGGTGAACGCCGCTCCGGGAGATGTGAGCAAGCTGACGGAGGCTATCACAAACTGCGACGGCGCGGCTCAGGGCATGAGCGAGACCATGGTGGACAACCTCCAGGGTGACATGACTCTCCTGGACAGTGCCGTTGACGGCATGAAGATAGGGCTTTCCGAGGAGCTGACACCGGTACTCAGAGATACCGTGCAATATGTGACCAAACAGATGCCGGCGATAAAGGAGACTCTTACGCCAATATTCAAGACCGGAGCCGAGGGTGTTTCCTTCCTTGTGAAGAATATACCCACGGCGGTATCTATGCTCAAGACTGCGACCCCGGTGATCGCCGGTGTGGGTGCTGCATTCGGAGCGTGGAAGATAGCCGGGATCGTTGACAGCGCGACCCTTGCGATCAAAGGGCTTAACCTTGCCATGCTTGCCAATCCGGCAGTAGCGGCAACGGCCGGAGTTGTGGCGCTCACTGCGGCTATCACTGCACTGACTCTTGCATCGAAGGATGAAAAATCCATAGCGGACGAAGTAGCAGAAGAATACAAGGAGCAGCGTCAGGCTATCGAAGATACCCGTGACTCCATAGAAGGAATGAAGAACGACTTTAACGACCGGGCAAAGGATATCGAATCCGAGACCGCCCGGACAGAGTCTCTATGGAAGGAACTGGACAATCTCACCGATGCAAGCGGAAGGGTCCAGGACGCAGACCGTGTCAGGGCTGAGTACATTCTGGGCGAGCTGAATGACGCTCTGGGAACTGAATATTCCATGACCGGGAACCAGATAGACAACTACAAGAACCTTGCTGCTGAGATAGATACGGTCATCGCCAAGAAGAAGGCGGAGGCATATCTTGACGACTACCTTGCAATGTCTTCGGGAATGGCTAAGAACAAGGAGGAGGCTGCTGCGCAGTATTCCGAACTGTATTCCCAGAAGACTGAAAAGGAAAAAGAAATGAACGCGGCGGCGGCTGATTTTGAAAGGCTGACCGGCTTCACAGTTAATGAATATGATCCGGCTAAATTTGCGGATGATCACAGCGGTTTCGGCATGGATCATTATAGCGAAGCGGTCGAAGCTGCCGAACGATACCTCAGAGCAAAGGAATCTGTTGGTGAGATCAGAGCAGACATGAACATCGCCAGAGCCAGCTATATGGAAGCGGTGGACTATATGACCAAGCTTGACGAAGCCGAGACCGCCTTTGCTGAGGAGCGCTACGATGATATTTCCGGCATACTCTACGCCCAGGAGGACGCAAATGCCGCCATACTGAAGGACGAGGAAGCCACTCTCGACGAGAGGACAAAGGCATACGATGAGGCTGTTGCGAAAATGACGGCTTCGATGAGTCTTGCCGTGAAGTCAGGCAGTCAGGCGGAGATAGATGCTTTCCTCGGTGCTGTAGAAGAGACAGTGAAGATCGGACAGGAACAGCTCGGCAAGAAGGGCAGTGCGCTTTTCTCCGACGAGTTCAAGACAGGCGTCCAGCAAATGCTTGACGAGGGCTACGATATCTCTGCACTCAGTGAGTGGGCGAAGGATTCCGGTGTAGATGTGGGAGACGTATTCAAGGACGACTTCTCTGAAGTTGTACAGAAGCAGCTCGACAAAGCCTACGACATCGGTGACCTGCTGCGGTGGGGTCTGAATTCCGGCGAGGATGTCGGCGACGAGTTCAAGAAGAACTACACCACCATAGTGCAGGATCAGCTTGATAAGGGGTACGATATTCAGGAGTTGTTGAAATGGGGTCTTGACACCGGAAGCCTGACGGGAGATGAATTTATCCGTCTGTTCAGGCAGAATGCGCAAAACGGATTCGACAGCTTCGACGATGAGTACAATGGTGTTGATATCGTAGGGCTTATCAGATGGGCTGAGAAAACCGGCCGAGAGATAGGTGATGTTTTCGGTGAAAATCTGAGGAACAGCATTCAGGAATGGACACAGGATCTGTATGAGCACAACGAACTCATAAACGAGAACAGCATCAACAGCGAATCTGACGCAAGGTATATGAGAGAAAAAGGCGTTGTTAGCTGGTCGTCTTCCCACTACGCCACCGGCGGTTTTCTGGGTATCGGTCACGAGGGCATCGTCGCCGAAGCCGGACCGGAGCTCCTGGAAGTGATGAACGGCGGCGTCCGGATCACTCCACTGACCCGAAACGCCCAGAATACGCCGGTGCAGACCTCTCCGGGAGGAGCAGGCGGAACCACAAAGATATACAACAACACCGTCACGGCTGTTATCAAGGGCAGCTACGACGTCTACAGGCTCGCCGAGGATATGTCCACGGCCGAGCGCATCATGGATAACGCGAAAGGAGTGTGAGCATGGGCTACATCATATTCAACGGCTGGAACAGCAGCGACGACCTTATCATCACCCGACCGCTGATCCGTCCCACCTGGGGCGCGGAGGTCAACGAGATCACACGCCCCGGAGCTCCCCGGAAGTTCATGCAGGTGTCTGAAAGCTATGCCAACGAGCCAATGAACATCGAGGCGGCGCTTTTCGATGCCACGCCGGAGAGAGTCCGCCGGGTATATCAGGCACTCAGCGGCAGCGGACAGCTTGTGCTTAGCCCGGCGCCTGACGAGATACTCACCGCACACCTCCGCCCGATCATACCGGAAGCGGTAGCGCTCCAGACCGCAGCCTTCGCGCTGACGGCGACGCTCCAGCCCTTCGCCTATGCAGCGGAGCCCACGGTGGTGACGATCGGCACGAGCTACACGCAAGTGGAAAACGTCGGGACGGTCTGGTCAGCGCCGAAGATACGCTTCACGCCCTCAGCGGCAGGCGAGGTCTGGCTCAACACCAACGGTCTGGCGTTCTGTATCACGGTGCCGGCGGAGCTGGCAGGCAAGGAGCTCATCGTGGACAGCGACGTGCAGGTGACCTACTACGAAACCGACGGCGGGAAGATCTCGGTGAATCAGATCACGAAAGGCAGCTATCCGCTGCTTCACACCGGCATGAATGTGGTCATGTACAGCGGCAGCGTGACCGGCGACGTCACGCTCAATGTGAAAGAGAGGTGGTTATAATGATAACAGGCACAGGCACGCAAGCAGACCCATATACCTTTAATCCATCATCCATGACCGCTTCTGAGGTATGGGCTGATTTTAAGACGATTTTATCAAAATCCTATACTGAGTATGGCTCGCTGCCGGCTTATACTTTGGACATGAACGACGTTGAACCTGAGATAAGTGCTGCGATCCCCTTCACCATAGGGAATCTTTTCGGAAATGGGTTCAGGATAAAGAATCTGCATTCTACAGCCGACTACGCTTTTTCTTTCGCCTACAGAACACAGAACATCTATGACATTCACTTTGAAAACGTCTACGGTGTGCGGCTTTTTGGGCTTGCCAATACCGGAGGATTTCCTACAGACTACAGAACACGATTCTACGGCATAACCGCTTCAGGTTATTTTTCGTCATCTGATGTAGTTGTAGGAGCGGCATCTGATAAGCCGACACTGCTTCAACTGCTGGTTTCTCCGTGCTCAGATAAAGGGTGCAGCTTTAATGTAAAGGCACCGAATGCGAGACTTTTCCACTGTGGATTCAGATTCAGCGGCTCAGCTGAGCCGACCGCGAATAGTTCGCTGATAATCTTTGAGGGAAAGTCTCTGACCTATCCTGGCACATCGGGCAGTTCTTCAATGGACTACGGAGACCGCCTGATCATAAACAACTGCCTGATCTGCGGCTCAATGGACAAGCTGATAATCGAATCCGGAAATGATAACATAATCAATGCTGCTGTGCCGTCACTTGTGGCTGGTTCCGGCACTTCTATGACTGTCTACAACAGCACCATAGCCACGCCCACTGACGGCGCTCAGTATCTTATTGGTGTTACAGATGAGCAGCTCAAAGATGCTTCATATCTTAGTAGTATAGGTTTCCCAATAGGGGAGGATTGATACAAATGGCTGATTCTGTAATCGTAATTTCAGATATTGTTAGCGGAAATGTTGATAACTATGGTCGGGACATAGAACAAAGCAACCGCCTCCGAGCCGAAGGGTATATCGCACTTCCGGCACCAAGCCCCAGCAGGCTGACTGTGGAGATCACTGCCTCGACCGGCAAGCAAGTAGACGTAGAGCTGCGCGGCTATAGCAGCGCCGATCAGTCTGTAGCGACTGTGGATCAGTACTGGGTCACAAGTCCGGCAAGTTTTGACCTGTCTTCATATGCGGGGATCACCTTCATCAGACTGGTCTTCCGCTACTCTGATAACGGCAATATCACGCCATCAGAAATTATAAGCTGCACAGTGACAGCTCCGGGGTACGTCTGGCACATAGGAGCAGACGGATATCCGACAAATGACCTTTTTCCGGAGCTTCCGGCGAGTCCTATGGAGAAGCCCTACCCGAAAGCCCTCTGGCGCATAAATCCGCTTGTAAACAACGGCTACCCGTATCACGAACTGCTCCCGGACGTTCCAGGCATCGGCGTGGATATATGGGGGCTGGAGCGCGAGAACGTGATCTGCAGCTACGACATCAGCACGCCGCAGGACGGCTTTGACGGAAACGGTTTGGCTATCCTCGACCCGGTCAGCTGCATCGAGCACCACGACGATGACCGCTGGGACATCGAGCTGACTCACCCGATAGACGAGTGGGACAAGTGGAAAACGCTGATAGTGGAGAACGTCATCAAGGTGGACGGACAGCTTTTCCGCATCGACATACAGCGTCCGCAGCTCAGCGAGAACGGGCGGCTGCACTACATACACGCCCGGCACATCACCGGCGACATGGCAGGAGACCTAGTGGCAGACGGTCGCGGAACCTGGAGCGGCGGCACGCCCACAGCCTTCCTGACCTACGTCAAGGTAGCAAGTCACCAGTACGATCCCCCGGAGGCGATCTACTACCCACGCTACATTTTCGACAGCTACACGGACTACACCGACCCGATCGGAGCGATAGACCTGACAGCGACGAGCCTGTGGGGCTCGATCGTGGGCATAGATGACTGCCTGCTGAATGTGCTCGGCGGCGAGCTGTTCCGGGACAATTTCTATTTCTCGATATGTCACCGTATGCAGTTCGCCAAGGATAACGCCTTTTACCTCCGCTACTCCCTGGACATGACAGAGATCGAGTACGAGGTGGACTTCACGGAGCTGGTGACGAATCTCATCGTGGAGGACAACTTCGGCAACTGGTCGGCGTCGACTTATACGCCGGAAACACGCTGGGCGATCCACCACCCCAGGACGAAGTTCATCAAGTTCACATACGCCGACGACCTGGGATTTGAGCAGAACTATGAGCGCCTGAACCGCGACAAGGAAGCGCTCTGGGCTCAGATAGCAGCGCCGAAGGTCACGGTGACAGTGCGGCTGGCGGCGCTGAAAAACGACCCGCGCTACAAAGATTTCCGGAAGTTGCAAGACTACCGCTACGGCGACCGGGGAACGGTCTACTGTCCGGAGCTGGAGCTGGAGACGGAAATGCAGATCAGTGCTGTGGAGTATGACAGAGTCACCGGCGAGATCCTCAGCATGACCCTGGGATCGCTGAGGGCGTCGCTGATCCGTCCCACCTTCATGGGCGCGACTATCAGCAGCGGCAGAACTCAGGAGGACAAGCAGGCAGCAGCCACCTCAGCGGCGCTGAAGGACATGAGGCTGCGAAGCATACGAAGCTGGTACGATGCCAGCGCATACACCTGGGACGAGATGTCTCAGTACACATGGGAGGAGGTCGCCAAGTATGGCAACGCAAACACCTAACTTCGGGCTGAGCAAGCCCGCCGGCACGGATCCGGTCGATATATCCGTACTCAACGGCAACGCCGACATCATCGACACGGCTCTGCACGACCTTGACACCGGCAAGGTAGACAAGGAAACCGGCAAAGGGCTCAGCACCAACGACTACACCACCGCCGACAAAGCAGCCGTGGACGACTGGGTAGGTGGCTATATCTACCAAACCGCAAGCGGCACATCTACCAAGACGATCACGCTCGATAAGTCCTCGGCGTACCTGGTAATCATCACCTTCGGCTCTTACGCTAATATCTATTTTCTGAATAGCACAACAACAAGGGCGTACATTAAGGAGATAATCGACCAGATGAGTGCGGACATCACCACAAGCTATGACGGCTTGGCGGCAACTTTCCAGTCCACCGCTGGAAACGCTTTCACGCTCTTCGCCCGGAAGCTGAACTGAGGAGGTAGCACAATGGAAAACATCATCACAATGGTCATCAACAACGGCAGCGCCATAGCTCTGCTGGCGTACTTCATCTACAAGGACAACAAATTCACCGAGACCATCACAAAGGCTCTGACCTCGATTGAGGAGAGTCTGGAGATCATCAAGGAGTCATTAAAGGAGGGCAACGATGAAAAAAGGAATTGACGTTTCACGCTGGCAGGGCGACATTGACTGGAAGAAAGTCAGGGCGTCCGGCGTCGAGTTCGCAATTATCCAGGCAGGCTACGGCAGGGAGCTGTCCCAGAAGGACGCGAAATTCGAGCAGAACTATTCCGGAGCAAAGGCGGCAGGAGTGCCCTGCGGAGTCTACTGGTACAGCTACGCCCGGACGGAGGCTGAAGCCGAGAAGGAAGCAGCGGTCTGCCTGGAGATCATCAGGGGACGGCAGCTGGAATATCCGGTTTTCTTCGATGTGGAGGAACCGGCGGTGCTGCGGCTGGGCAGGGCTCAGGTCTCGAAGATCGTCCGGGCTTTCCTGCGGAAGGTGGAATCCGCCGGCTGGTTTGTTGGACTGTATATGTCAGCGTATCATATCCGGGACTACATCGAGGACGACATCAGGAAGCGCTATGCGGTCTGGGTGGCTCACTACGGCGTCAGCAAGCCCGACTACAGCGGAAGCTATGGTCTGTGGCAGAAGTCCAGCACCGGCACCGTCAGCGGCATCTCCGGAAACGTGGATCTTGACGAGGCTTACCAGGACTACCCGGCGATCATCAAAGCAGCCGGTCTCAACGGCTATCAGAAGCCGCTCGCTGCTCCTGCCAAGACGAAGAAGCAGGTCACGCTCGTCATTGACGACAAGAAATACTCAGGGCTGCTGGAGGAGCAATGACAGATTTCGACAAAACAAGACAGCCGGGAGCATTGACCGCTCCCGGCTTTTGTGGTATACTTGTTTCGTCAGCATTTTTCTACTCGTTTTGACATTACCTTTTCCCATTTTTCCCGATCGTATGCTGACATGGATCTCCCTTCCGGTTTTGGAGGGGAGATTTTTGCTTTAAGAAAAAGAAAAACCGCCTGATTCAGACGGTCACTCTCAAGGGCATACATATAAGCAGATACCCTTTCGCGTATAATGTGTCGGTTGGTGGAGGCGATGCACCTTTATCCGAACACAGCTCAGATAGCGCAACCTGGATCTTATCAGGCTCACTACCGTCAATATCGAACAATCTGAAATATACTATGATATGATCGTCGAAAAGGTCTATTCTGCTGATAACACTGTCGATCAGATTAGCGCAGGGAACAGCAGCGAGATTTTTCACAGCAGTCTCAAACATTTCCAGAGTAAGCTCAGGAGCCTTCTGCTTGAGGTGGTTTTCCCGGACAATGAGCTCGTCTTTTTGCGCCTCAAGTTCCGAGATGGTATTCTTGATCGTTTCCGAGATCAAGCCTTCCAGAATTGCCTTTGTTGCGTTTGCGAGTTTTTTATCAATTGTTTTGATCTCCTTTTGGACAGTCAGGAGCTCTGAGTTATCGACGATTTGCTTCTGATACTCAGTGAATGCGATCTTAGCAACAGCCTTCATTTTGTCCGACTGCAAATAATCATCAATGACCTTAAAAATCAGTTCTTCCAGGTAAGAAGCATTGATGCGTCCATAGCACTTATTATGGCAATAATAGTAAAAATACAGCTTCCCACGCTTTGAGGTCCCGCTTGTGCCTGTCATACGCTGACCACATTCACCGCAGTGCAGGACACCAGAAAGCAGATAATCGTGATTATTCCGGTGCCTTCTTTTGGTTCGTGACTCAGAGAGCTTCCGCTGTACAGTGTTGAACAGTTCGTCATCTACGATCCGTGGGCAATGAGCGACTTCATCAACGCCTTTGACGGCATGTCTGCCGATGTATCTCTCATTTGAAAGGATCCTGCTGATACTGTTTTTATTGTATGGATTTCCCCGGCTTGTCTTCAGACCGGCGCTGTTCAGCTCCGTGATGATCTCGGCGAAGGAGCTTCCTTCCGCATACATTGTGAAGATCTTCCTGACTATAGCTGCCTGTTCCTCGACCACCTCAAAGCGCTTGTCAGCTCCTATGCGATAGCCCAAGGCGACATTTCCGCCTGTGGTCTTGCCTTTGATGACGTTCTCACGCATACCACGCTTTATTTTCTGGGAGAGTTCGGCGGAGTAGTATTCATTCATAGCCTCCAGCAGTCCCTCCATGATAATGCCCTCAGGACTGTCTGTGATCTTCTCCATTGCCGACAGCAGCCTGATGCCATGCTGCTTCAGCTTGGCTTTATAGATAGCGCTGTCGTAGCGGTTACGGGCGAAGCGGTCGAGCTTGTAGACAATGACATAGTCGATGTCCAGGTGCTTGCAGTCTGAGATCATGCGCTGGAACTGAGGACGGTGGTCTGTAGTTCCGGAGATAGCACGGTCGATATATTCGCCGGTCACCTCGATCTGTTCGTGCTCTGCGAATTCATAGCAGGTGCGGAGCTGTCCCTCAATGCTCTGCTCAGTCTGACGCTCAGAGCTGTACCGGGCATAGATAATTGCTT
>Ga0310697_10001609_pt1 | contig 25791 bp, 25 predicted proteins | sample 172DNAGHGlowgp2_FD_203883 | JGI IMG/M metagenome (GOLD analysis project Ga0310697, IMG submission 203883) | Sheep rumen microbial communities from Palmerston North, Manawatu-Wanganui, New Zealand - 1728 DNA GHGlow gp2 (v2) (version 2) | ecosystem: Host-associated > Mammals > Digestive system >...
CTCGACCTGGTGCTGACGTCTACCGGCTTCGGTATCGTCAGGACGGATTCGACGGCTCCGGCTTCGCAGGAGCGCGTGGATGCGCTGCTCCGGCAGATGCGTCTGGAGCAGTACGAACGTATCGAGGTACTCATCAAGGACCTGATAGCCAAGGAAGGGTGGGGCGCTACGTCTCAGGCATCCCGGAACATCAGCACGCTGTTCTGGGGGATATCGCAGATGCAGAGCCTTACATGGCTGGAGTACTCTGCAGACAAATGGCTGTGGTGTATCGGACAGACCATTGAAGCCGACCGATGGATACGTAAGACCATTGGCGACGAATACACCAACGAACTGGTGGCCGGTACCCGCAACGGCAACTTGAACGCAACTGACGCATCGGCTGCAGACATTGCCCTCCGTATCATGGGAACGCTAATCGGCAATGCCGAGACGAACACACCACCGCACAAGTCCCTCTTCGACGAACTGATACGCTTCGTGGAGGATCATGCAGAGGATATCCCCACCTATAAGAACTCGAAACTTTACCAGGCACGCCATCATGAAGGATTCAAGAACCAACAGGAAGATTCCACATACTTCTTTATGTAGGAAGGTGAATATGCACATCCCCTCGCAATGGTCAGAACTGACACAGGAGGAACTGTGCATGGTGCTGCAGGTAATCGCCACCCTCTCAGACCTCAACATGAACGATGTCAAGGCCGCTGTACTGTTGCGCCTTAACAACATGGCCGTGATACGCAGGACGGCTGAAGGGTGGCTGTGCAGAAAGGAAGAGGGATACTTCATCCTTGGTGAGGAATACCTGCCCGATCTGTTCGACATGCTGTCGTACCTGGAACGTCCGGAGGAGATGACAGACCGCATCCACAGCATCGGCGGGCATGAGGCCGTCGATATGTGGCTGAAGAAACTGAAGTTCGGCCTGTATCTGACTCTCGAGAACTACTACCAGGCATACCTTACCTCCAGAAAGCAGGAGCTGCTGGAAAAGATGACACGCGTGCTCTACGACATTGAGGACTCAACGCCCATCGAGGGATGGCACATGATTGGCACGTTCTTCTGGTATGTGGCCGTCAAGAAACGTTTCGCTTCCGAGTTTCCCCACTTCCTGAAGCCTGTCGGCGAAAGACAGGAAACTGGCACGCCTTCCTCACAGAAGGAGATAATGACGGCACAGATACGTCTGCTCACCAAGGGCGACATCACCAAGAACGAAGCCATCCTGAACACCGACACATGGAGCGCACTCACGGAACTGGACGCGCTGGCCAAGGAGTCGGAGGAATTTAAGCAACGAATGAACAAAAAGAAATAGACGATGTTTGACGCTATTACCTATTTTACAGAGCTGGCAGCCAAGAACAAACTCGCAATACGCGAGAAATTCATGCCGGTGACAATATCCAACTCAGACAATCTGGAGGGTATCTTCGAAGAGTACCGTGATGCAGACCGCTTCGTTGCGATCAGCGACACGAACACGGGGAACCTGTCGTCGCCCGATGGCGGCTATCAGTTCACCAAACGCCGTGCCTACACCGTTTTCATCCTGTCGGCATACGAACATGACAACATGGAGGACCGGCAGCAGCAGCTGGAGCTGTGCCGACAGTTGTTCATGCAGCTGGTGAAGCGCATCATCCGTGACAAATATCAGTATAAGGACCAGGGAATGTACTTCGACACGCAGTCCATCCCCAACCAGGAGATAGGACGCTACTACCTGTCAGGCCTCACTGGGCTGTTCTTTACGCTCTACGTCTCTGAACCCATCAACCTTGAATATATAGCAGATGAGTGGGAGCCGTGAGATAAAGAAGCCGGTTACCGAGGAGGACGTGCGGAAATGGGAACGTGCCTGGGCGGAGATGATGGTCACGATATGGCGTGAAAACATCCTCCGCCTCGGCATTGTCGACACCATGACGCTGTATAACAACTTCAGCCAGCGTGTGACGGATATCGGTGGACAGATTCAGATTGCCCACGAATTCATGATGTACGGAATATTTGTGGCTAAAGGAGTCGGCAACGGATATCGCAGGGGAAACGGAGGTGACTTGGAGTTCCTGGACAAAAGCTACCGGAAGGCGCACAAGATGGGAAAACCCCGCAAGCGTCGCGACTGGTTCACCCCACGCTATCTCTCCAGTATCGAGGTGCTGACAGAAGTAGAGGTCACGCTTTACGGAGAGGCATACATGGGAACTTTGTCGAATGTCGTAGGCGCAATGTTCGGGAACGTCAAGGTGAAGGGCTCCAAGGGTACGGTGGTCACCCCTACGCTGTCGCGGTGGTAGGTATTTTCATTCTGAAAGAGAAAAAGCTAATTTTGCAGTATGTCAGAAATACAAAACGTCATAAGACAAGCTCTGGAGCGTATCCGTGACGAGCGTCAGACAGCTCAGAACACGGCTACGCGAGTCGGCAGCGCAATGATCATGCTGCTCGACTACCTGACGGGCGACGATTCTCCCTTCCTCTCCAAGGAACACGATGACGAAGCCAACGGTATCATCACCTTCCTGAAGGGACTGATATCGATGGCCTACACGCAGTTTGCGGAGGGTGCCGACTTTGGGCAGTTCGTCACCGGCATGCTCGGAGGTCAGGGCGCCCGTATCGATAAGCACGGAAACATGGAAGCTACGTCACTTGTGCTACGTTCTTTCCTGGAAGTGCCGAAGCTGGTATATAACCAGGTGGACTTAAGAGTAGGCGACGAATGGCAGACGAACGGCGGAGGAGAGATAGAATCAGTACAGATCGACACGGACAGGTCTGGAAACCAACTGAATTCCGGCACCATCGTCCTTCACTTGGTTGAAGGCGAGTACGGCACGCTTAAAGTACAAGACCGCTGCAAGGGAATCTTCCACAGCCTGGACGGATGGAATGACAACCAGACGGCAGATGACGGTAAGGGAAGACGAACATTCTCTGGGTTCTATACCTGCTACTTCGTAGTTACGGGAGTCAGTGGTGTGCACAACGAGATCCTCCATTACGAGCTTCGCCCCGTGGTGAGAGTAAACGGTATAGACTACTGGCAGGGTGACGATGGTGCATCCAGCGGAGTGCGTGGCGGTCAGCATCCACAGGCTCACATGGTGTTCGCCCAGTACTCGCATCCGACCGACAGTACACGCCAGAGCTGCCAATACCGCACCACTACATACACCCGTATGCTGACAGGAATGACAGGATGGGACGAGGGACTGGCTAATATTGCATTCCAGGTAGGGAATACGCCACTCATCGAAAGTGCCTTTAACGTACCTGAAGCCGGACAGTATTCGCTATGGATTAATGGCAGCATATACTTTGCAGGTACCCTGCAGCGCGTGGACAGCTGGGGACGTCCTGTGACGGAATATCCCAACCAGGGGGAGTACAACAGCGCCACTCGCTATTACCTGAACGACTTGACACAAAAGAACGGCATTACATGGAGGTGTGTATATCCTGGTGATGACGGCATCGTCGGGGAACTTCCCGGAGAATCAAGCTACTGGGTAAAATGGATTTTCTCCGAATCCATTTCTCCTCAAGGGCATTGGAACAGCGAAAAGGTACCGTATGGCGTAAGTAATATCGTCAACTTATACAACAAACTGTATATCTCCAAGCGTCAGACCAGCAACGCCCCAATGAAACTGCTGCAGGATCACGAAGGGCGTTATGTTATTACTGAGACAGGTGGATACATCATCCTTGACGAGGAAACGAACGAGGACTGGGAGCTGCTGCTGGACGTCGGAGAGATTACCAACGGACGCGATGGTGAAAACATGGTGGCCGTTGCGCTTACAAACGATACTGACACCGTACAGACCGACGAGCAGGGTAATATCACAGGAACACTTCCTTCTACCATAGCCCGGCTGTACGACGGCGTGCGTCTGGTAACGCAAGATGTCTCATGGAGCATTGCGGAAATGAAGGGATGCACAGCTACCGTAAACTCTTCGACTGGAGAGGTAACAGTAACATCAATGTCTGCAGACGAGGCAGAGGTATATGCTGTAGCATCATACAGAAACCGCAATTACGGCAAGACTTTCAGTTTCAAGAAGCTTTATGGACGAGACAAACTGTGGCTGGAACTTTCCAACGATGTTATCAAGTACGACATCCCTACCAAAACCTACCAACCGAACAGGTTAACGCTGCAGGCTTATCGTGCGTTGTCGGGCAAGAGTAGTCGCAGCGAGATAACCGGAGACAGCCTCGGATGGATAAAGGTGGGCAACAGTACGACACATCACCACCACGGTGATGTAATAGACATCACTGAAGGGCTTTTCACGAACGGGCACCTTCTTATTATGCTCTATGACGAGAAGGGTAATATCCAGGATGTAGAGGATATTGTCCAGATAGATGATACGCTGCAGATCAAGCCCATCGGGCGCTGGACGTCGCATTTGGACGTACTCGAGAACAACATTGTAGAGTTCTACAACGGCACCTTTATGTGCAAGGAAGCCTGCAAGGGCGTCCCACCGTTCCGCCAGCTTCTGACTGACGAAAACGGAAACTTTATCGTCACAGAGAATGGTGGATACATCATTCTCGACGAGACAGTCAACGAAGATTACTGGATCCGTATGACTCGTGACGGAGCAAAGGGAAGGGACAATGCCTTTGCACGTCTGGACAACAATAACGACACCATGGTATTTGATGGTGCAGGAAATCTCGTCACCGGCTATTGCACAGCGAACGCATCCCTTTACGTCGGAAGCAGGCGTATCGATGACAACGCGCTGTCCTGGCGCATCAAGTCGAGAGAAAACGTAACAGCTTCGATTTCCGGCAACAAAGTGACAGTCACTTCTATCTCTGCAGACAAAGGTAGCATTACGATAGCCGTCACATACATGGGCGAGGAATACCAATGCGTGATGAATATCAGCAAAGTAGTCGGCGTGGCCAAATACGAAATCATAACGACTCCGACACATATAGGCTACGACCCGAATACTAATACGTTTTCAGACTCCAGTATCACGGTTGACATATTCCGAACAACCCAGAAGACTGGACGCGTAAAACTGTCAGACCTTCCCGATAGTTTCGTGCTTCGCTATACAATAGGCAGTACAGTCAGAACGCTCATCCCAGGATCGTCCATCCCTCAGTCTTTATTCGACGGGAACGATATCCCTATTGAACTGCTGGACGAATCAGGGACAACACTCGATCAGGAGACCTTCCCCTTTATCAGCAATGGTCAGGACGGAGTAGATGGAGCTAAGGGCGACAAAGGAGATAAGGGTGACAGTGTTTCTGTAGATGGACAAAACTCCAAGACAGAGTATGTTGTAAGCAACCAAGGCACAAGCGCACCTACTTCTGGATGGAAAACAACAATACCATCCGTACCACAAGGTAAGTATCTGTGGACGAAGGTCACAACCGCATTCACGGACGGTAACAGTACTGTCTCTTACGGTGTCTCTTATCGTGGTACGAACGGAGACGATGTTCAGATAGACACGTCAAGATCTTACGTCCGCTATTCAACGGTCAAGACGGCATCACAACCAGCAGACAGCACTTTTACGCTGACAACACCTCCTCAACTTTCAGAAGGAGATTACTTGTGGTCGTTGTCCCAGACAGCCTATGTTGGCGTGTCGTCCGTCCTTAAATCATATTCCGTCAGTCGGTTGGGTATTGATGGCGATGAAGGGGAAAAGGGTGCAGACGGATATACCACACACTTTGCCTATGCCACAAGTGCGGATGGTTCACAAGGCTTCTCCACAACTAACTTTAATGGTGCTACACATATTGGTACATACAGAGACCAAAAAGCAACCGACAGTACGAACTATCGAGACTATACATGGACTGAATGGAAGGGTGTGAAGGGCGACAAAGGAGACACTGGAGCTAAGGGCGACAAAGGAGACACTGGAGCTAAGGGTGACAAAGGTGACAAGGGAGACAAAGGCGACAAAGGACTGCAGGGGTGCTCTACGCGAGTAAGCGAATGGAAGTCGGGTACAGTATATCGCAACGACGAAGGTAAAAATGTGGCCATCGGCTACATCGACGTCGTCGGACGGGCTGTAGCTACGTCCGTCTCTGCTGACGGCTGGCGATTCTACCGCCTGAAGAAAGATTCTTATTCCGGAGACTCATACACCTCGACGACAGCCCCGGAGAATGATACCAATCACTGGGAGCTTCTGTCTGGCGTCGGACCAATTTATACTTCGCTGCTAATTGCCGTTAATGCGGTTATTAAGTTCGGCAGCGGTAATCAATTCGTCATCACCGACGCGAGCAACGAAATACAGGCAGGACTGAAAGGCGACGGCAATATCCGGTTCTGGGCTGGATCAAACGGCACGTCCATTAACGATAGCATAGCCGAGTCCGCACCGTACCGTGTATATAAAGACGGCTCTTTCTATGCTACGAATGCACATATCGAAGGATACGTCAAGGCAACAAACGGAGAGTTTAAGGGAAAGATTACTGCACAGCAAGGGTCTATAGAGGGAGATATCAGCGTAGGTCCAACAAGCGGACTGCACATGCTGATAACACCTAACGATAAACAGGTTACGATTAATTCGATATCCTGGACAGTATCAAAAGGCGTTCAGTTCTACAATGGCAGTACATATCAAGGGGGACTCCAATATATAGGAGGCGACTTGACGTTGTTTGCAGGAAATAAAGGAAATGTCAAAATTGATGCAGGAGGTTTTGATATCGTTAATTCAGGAACGACATATAACTGGATAAAAACAAACATCAATAGCCTGGCAGCGTGGATTGAATGGTGTTATAACAACGGAGCTTCCTTACGCATAGGTGTAGCAAGAGGAAAGATTTACGGCACTGCGAACAAATCTGACTTCAAAACCTACAGCGAGGCTAACACCAACGAGCTTTACTTAGAAAACGGATTCTTAAAGATAAAATGACATGACAGTTAAAATTAACTTTTCCGACATCACCATCTTTACGGACGTAGAACATAAGATGGCAACACGGCAGGATATTAAGAAGAATCTTGCCAATAGTATTTACCAGCATGGGCAAGGTATCGCATTTCATGCGCTGGCATTGAAAATATATAATTCTAAAGACGATGTCGAACTTGAGGACGATGAGTACAAGCTGCTGATGGATTATGCCCGGCAGATGTGTACTCCAGCTATCATCGACGCACTAGAGTCCTATGGAAAGGAAGATGAAGAAGATAATTGAATGGATATGGGAGAGCCATCGCATACATCACTTCTCCGGAGGTGTCGCCATTGGAATGGGTGCCGATGACATGTACTGTGCAGCATACGCTGGCGTAGGTGTTGCAGGTGCACTCGAACTGAAGGACTACCTCTGGGGTGGTAAGCCCGACTATATAGACTTTCTGCTTACTGTTGCAGGTGTCGCTGTAGGATATAGCATTAGAATATTATTAACTCATAAATTATAGAAAGGAAATAAGTATGAACGGAAACGAAGCAACAGACGTAAGACCAGTGGATCTGGAGACGTTGAACGTTGGTAAAGACACTCATCTGATAGGGTGTAATACCGATTCTGGCAAGGTAGGACTAGTTGCCGTCAGCTCCATACGCGGAGGTGTGGTGTGGTTCGGACGTCGATGGCAGAAAGGTAACTCTTCGCCCGTCGGGAAAGCCGTGGGAGACCTCGATTTTGGACGTGCCTTTGCCAAGAGCGTAGGCCTTGGCGGCTACCTCGTACAAAATGACCACTCTCGAGAGAAGCTGTCCGCATCGACTCATCTCAAGAAAGAGAACGGGGCTGATGCCGACCTTAGCGGAGCAGCAGGTCATTACCAGTGGGGGTGGGATGTCCCGATGTACTATCAGAAATACGAGGATGACACATATGAATACGAGACATTCTCCATAGGTGGACCACGCAAGGGCTTCTGGAACTACTACATCCCTGTCGGCAGTCGTAGCTGTGCCGGTTATGCTGCGATGGACCGCACGAACTCAATTCTTAAGAGTGCCGTCAACTCGACAGCCCAGTATCGTGGGTGTAACAACGACTCGTCTCAGGACAGTACATACAAGTCCGGACTCTGCAAGCCGGCTACTAACATCAATATCTCTACCTTCCGTGCCGCTGCTCGTCGTAACGGTACTCTGTGGTTTGCGAACGAACGCACTATGCAATACGTTACTGCAGCTCTGAAACGCGTTATCTTCGGCAACCGTAACATTCAGGCCTCCTATAATGCTCTCTATGACGAGGATGGCCTACGTCAAGGCGGTACAGGAGAAGGTATCGATATGCCTAACGACTGGGGTTCCAATTTCGGTTATAACCCATACATTCGTCTTGACGTCGGCATCGATCAGGGAGACTTGACAGGTCTCATCAGCACGACCATAGAGGAAGCCGGGGCAACTAAGGCCATCAACAACATCCCTTCGTTCTATGGCTTGAAGAATGATTACAAGTATCTTGGCGCCATCTCCGAGAATATGCTGCTGAGCGCTAATGCAGACTACTCGCAGTCGTTGTTTATTAATAATAACATAGATGGCTCTCTGATGAATCTGGATTCGACATCCGGACTGACGCATATTGCTACCGGTCCTGCAGGAAACGGTTGGCTGTACAGTAAGAATTACACGATGAAGAATCTGGCATTCTTCCCGGGAATTGAACTGGGAGCATCAGCTTCGACATACTATTGCGACGGCTATTACAATCCGCATATTAATAGCGGGCTCCGTGCGGCTTATTTGCTGGGCCTTGCTCACGATGGCGGCCTCGCTGGCTCACTGTCCCTCTCTGGCTACTTTGCGGTCTCGAACGCCTATGCGAGCCTGGGGGCTTTCCTCTGCGAATGGGCAGAGGCGTTCACAACGGAGCCATTCTGGTGCCAGGAAAGCTGAGGAATTTAGGCTCTCGAAGAGAGCAAAGTACACCTTCCGCCCTACGTAAGTGGGGCGGAAAAAAATAAAAAAAATCGCTCTTTGACTTGTTGGAATGAAAATAAATGCATACCTTTGCAGCGCAATTTGATTGCGGGCAGATCTCCTTAGACGGGCTCCGTGCGGCTAATTTGCTGGGCAATGCTAACAATGGCGGCAACGCTGGCTCACTGTACCTCAATGGCAACAATGCGGTCTCGAACGCCAATGCGAACCTGGGGGCTTTCCACTGCGACGTGTAAACTATCATAAAAGGAGTGAGCCTGACCCATTGGTCAAACACATAGAAAGATGGCAGCGAGCCTCGTAGCACAACATCATGCGAGCGGCATACCTGTCGGTGGACATTGCAGACCACCTAAATCCCGAGACACCGCCTATTAAACACCGCAGAAGACACCGCAATCAAATCCCGACCGAGGCCCACTTAGACACCTTATCGTATCCTTTAAGAATGAGACACCGCGATGCGCAGAATCAGCGACAGTGCGGAGAATGAGACGTTACATAACGCCTACAAGGCTTATGACAATTACTCCGACCAGAAACATGATCGTGACTACGTACAGGCATACGACAGGAATCTTCAGAAAAATCTGGAAGAAGTCGTGGCGCTCATCATCGACGAGACGTGGATTCCATCTGGCTATAAGTCAAAGATTATCTACGAAAAGAAGGTGAGGAAACTGGCAAAGGCTCCTATAAGAGACCATGTCTTGGAGAGCGCTACAATGCTGCCTTACGAGAAGTCACTATACGACTATTCCTCTTGGAGAGCCCCAGCAGTCAAGCCTGGGCTCGGTACTCATGCACTCTTTAAATTCGTCCGTAACGAACTGTATCGTTTCCCCCAGGAAGAACTGATGTACAACCTTCCAATGGATGTTCACCACTACTTCCCCTTGATGGATCATATCATACTGAAGGATGTTATCAGGAGGAAAGTAAAACCGGGCAAGTTCAGGAGATTCCTCTTCAAGGTCGTAGACAGCTACCCGTGTGGTGCTCCTCTAGGAATCAAGGTGGCGCAGATCTTCGGTCAGATATATCTGGCACCTTTTGACAGACTGGCAATGCGCTTCTTCGACATTGCCTCGGACTGCGAAAAGATGGCGTACTGGACACGGAGGTACATCGAGGGGAAAATTGTTACAGCAACTACTCCAGAGGAATACCGGGAATTATGTCGCGGTCCTTCGTATCTAGCAGCGAAGTTCCGAATGTACGCCAATGAAGGACTCCTACATTATTACAGGTTCGTCGACAATATCCTTATTATGCACGCGGATAAGACGTTCCTGCATATCTGCAAAGAGCTCTCTATTATGGTACTTACGCGGGATTATCACTGTACTATCAATAAAGACTATAATGTACGTCCGACGTGGGAAGGCATACGTCTGATTGGCTACGTGTTTTTCCACGAACATGTCGGAACCTGCAAGAAAAACAAGCAGGAACTGGCGCGACGAATACATGCACTCAGGAAGAAAGGATATGATGAAGAGAGAGTTAGAATAAGGCTGGCTTCCCGCTTCGGGTACGCCAAGCATGCAAATTGTATACATTTATTTAAGACACTGGGAATGGAAAAATCATTGGGAAAAATAATCAAGTCACGCCGTGTACGTGCTCCTTGGTCTGACATGAATGGAAACCAAAAGGTGAAATTCTCGTCTGTCATCACAAAAGAGGATGAAGATAAAAAGAAAATCTTACTTCTGGACTACAAAATCGTTGACTCCAAAATAGACAAAGAAAAGGTCCTGGTACAGGTCGAGAACTCAGACGGACAGCAGGAGACCGTTGAGAAAACAAGGGCTAACGCAGCTCTGGCTATCCGCTTTAAGAAGATCCTCAGAACGTTCGAGCAAGGAGGTGAGGAAACATACGTATTCGAGAAAAGAAAAGACGAACATGGAAACCCGACGGAACGGGATGCCGAATACTACAGCTTTACTGGTTCTAAAATACTTATAGACCAGGCAAGAAACGACTTTACCATAGAAGACCTTCCATGTCCCACTGTTATCCAGCAGTTTACGGGCAAGAACGGACAAACTTTTGTAAAATTTACATAGTATGAAAAAAACATGTTATTACAAAGAGCAAAGGACGTATTCTGTATACGACAGCTCGCACATTATCGGTTACCTCAATGAAGAGGTCGTTGAAAACTACACACCAGAAGGCGCCCACGGCGAAGGTGAAGAGCAGCCGGAACCGTGGCCTGTAGCGTACAAGTACACAGGCTCGGAGACGGACGGAGGCACAGTTATGCCATGCAGCAACCCGGATAATTACGGCGACTTGGCAAACGCTATCATCCGCTCGAAATATTCCGAGTCTCAGGAACTGGCCATTCACCGCCATGCTAATAACGGTGACTACAGTGACGACTCAAAGGAATACGACGACTACAATGCCTGGTGCAATTATGCTGTGTCACTTGCAAAACAGTGGACGCAAACTGATAAATGACTGGTAATTATACGGCAGGTCTCCCTGCCGTATTTTCATCTTCCAATGATATATCTTATCTTTGCATTGTAAATTAAATGCAAATAAGACATGAAGATCATTACTTTATTTTCCCTCTTGGTGGCATTGCCTCTCAGCATCGGAGCTGAGATTATGAAATACGTGTACCAGGACTGGGAGTTCGCCAAATGGATTGGTGTGGCTGTAGTCGTAGACACGGCCCTGGGAATACTGAAGCACTTAGTGCATAAGGATGCGTCAAGTGAAAGTTTCTGGGTAAAGTTCTCGAAGAAAATAGCTGTGTATATCCTGCTGCTGATTCTGACGAACATCCTGACGAACTTCACAGTCAACGGCAAAACCGTTGGGGCTACAGACTGGATGGGAACGTATCTTTGCACATATATGCTGGTGCGTGAGGCAATATCCATTATGGAAAATGCCAATGCCGTAATTCCCATATTCCCAAAGAGTTTTATCAAACGCTTCAAGGACTTTAACGACAAAGGAGAGTACATCAAGAAGAGGGAGGAAGAATCATGATTATCAAGGAATCACAAATACTGGATGCGGTTCCAATAACCAACCGCAAGAGACTTACGGAGTTCGTCGCCACCTTCAACAAGTGGGGTGAGCGCTTCGACATCGACACACCCCTGAGGGTCGTCCATTTCCTCGCCCAGTGCTGGCATGAGTCAGGTGCACTGAGTGCCGTCGAGGAGAATATGAACTATTCCGCCAAGCGGCTGCTGCAGGTATTCCCCAAGTACTTCGACGCGAATACCGCACAGCGCTATGCCCACAAGCCGCAGATGATCGCCAATCGCGTATACGCCAACCGCATGGGAAACGGCAACGAGGCATCGGGTGACGGCTGGCGGTTCAAGGGGCGTGGCATCATAGGTACCACGGGACGTGCCAACTATAAGGAGTATGCCGTCTCGGAGTTCTGCGTGGGCGACCTGATGAGCCATCCCGAATGGCTGGCACTGAATCCGGGAGCGTATAAGTCCGCCATGTTCTTCTGGTGGAATAACGACTGCAACCGTTGGGCGGATGAGGATGATGTCGACGGACTGACCAGACGTATCAACGGCGGTTATAACGGTCTTCAGGACAGAAAGAAATATCTTAATTCATTCAAGGAAGTATTTGGCTTATGAAACGACTTTTATTCATTATTCCGCTGTTGGCTCTACTGGGGCTTTCTAGCTGTAAGACGACGCACGAGAGCGTCCATCAGCTAACGGATATCCGTGACTCTATCCGGATAAAGGACTCTGTCCGTATTAAAGATTCGACAGTCACAAAGCTGTCCATCATTGACTCTCTAAGAATAAAGGATTCTACTGTCATCGTACAGGATGAAAAAGGGAATGTTATATACAAAGAGAAATGGCGCGACACTGAGCATATCAACCACAAAAGCGACAGTACTGCCTTCTACAAGGCCGTCGCTCAGGCAGCCATAGACGAAAGGAACAAAGCCATCCAAGAGATGAAGGACAATAAAACGGTCGTCGAGAAGAGACCTTCCATGTTTGACCGCGTACGTCAGGGATTCTGGTTCCTGGTGTTAGGCTTTATCATTGCATGGCTCATAAAACTGAAGAATCGCAAATGAAGCAGTAATAATCGTAAATAAAGTAGTAATGGATTTTTAGTTATAGATTTGTGTTATACTATTTATTGTTTTTTACTCATACATGTCAGAGGACTCTTTAAGCCTTGCCCGGGAGGGCAGGGCTATTTTGTTTTTTTAGGAGGAAAAATTTGGAAATTTCCAAAAGATTTCCTATCTTTGCATTTAATAAGGATAAGGAGAATGTAATATGAGTATCATCTTGAGCATATCAACACTAATTGCCATTATACTAATTGTGTATTGGACATGCGGGGCAGTTCCTTCAATGTTTAAAGAAGAACCGTTACACTCCGGACGTTCCTGCTCATGGAATTCTTACATTCACGATGTAGTAGGAGAGGAAGGCAAGTACATTGTAGAGGATGCTTTTAAGACAAAAAGAAGTAAATACGCAATGCGCCTAAAGAATATCCAAACAGGTTCTACCAAAACCGTCTACGGGTTATCCGTATACGATGTATCAAGGAAAGCAGAAAAAATATTTGAAGAATGGTGTAATTCAGAAAATTAATCGTATTTTCATACTTCCATTATAAGCGGTATATTTGCAAAAACAATTATACCGCTTTTATTATGGAAAAAAGAGAAACTTTGATAGCCGACATTATAGTTAATGGTACGCAAGCTAAGTCGACGATGAATAAAATGCAGAAGGATCACGACGCACTCGTGGAAAGTCAAAAAAGACTTTATTCCTCGCTAAAGAAGGAAGACCGCGAGGCTGCTAGGCAAATGCAATCGTCTATAGATGCTTCAAAAAAACGCCTTATGGAGTATCAGCGTCTTGTTAAGGGGCTGGGGACGACCATTAACAATGTCGCAAACAGTTCATATAAGGAACTGAATATGGCGGTAAAAGCCCTTAACAAAGAGCTTCGCTCCGGACATGTCCAGAAAGGATCCAGGGAATGGCAGCTGATAACAGCCAAAATAAGAGAATGTAAGGCAGAAATGCTAAAAATGAACGCTGCTACAGAAATACAAGCAACGAAATGGCAGCGCTTCTCAAAATTCCTCAATGACAGTTGGGGAGGTCTGACACTCCTTATATCCTCCATTACAGGAATGTCCTTCGCTATCAGAGGAACCGTAAAATCTTACTCGGAGATGGAGGAGGCAATGGCAGACACACGCAAGTATACTGGACTGTCAGACGTTGCCATCAGGGAACTGAACGAGGACCTTAAGAAAATAGATACGAGGACTGGCAGGGAAGAGTTAAACAAACTGGCTGGAGCAGCTGGACGACTTGGCAAAACGTCCAAACAGGACATTCTTGACTTTGTCGAAGCTGGCAACATGATCAAGGTTGCCTTGGGTGACGACCTTGGCGAAGGTGCTATCGATAAGGTGGGCAAATTGGCAATGGCGTTCGGTGAAGATGAACGAATGGGACTTCGCGGTGCCATGCTGGCAACCGGCTCTGCTATTAACGAATTGGCACAGAACTCTTCAGCACAAGCAGGCTACCTTGTAGATTTTACTGCGCGAGTAGCCGGATTCGGCAAGCAGCTGGGGCTGACACAGGCTCAGATAATGGGCTTCGGTGCCGTCATGGATGAGAACCTGCTTCGTGACGAGATGGCTGCAACAGCTTTCGGAAACATGCTTACCAAGATGCAGACAGATACTGCAAAATTCGCCATGATTGCCGGCATGGATATCGAAAAATTCTCGAAACTCCTGAAAGAGGATGCCAATGGTGCCATTCTTGCACTTGCAGACTCCTTGAAGCGTGCAGAACCGCAGACCATGATGAAGATGCTCGACGACATGGGGTTGGACGGCAGCCGTGCCGTTGGCGTGCTGTCTACGTTGGCAGATAAGATAGATGACGTCCGTGCCCGTCAGGAACTTGCTACTAAGGCCTATGCGGAAGGTACCAGCGTTCAGAAGGAGTATTCCACCATGAACAATACCGTACAGGCTGAGATTGACAAGGCCAAAAAGAAATTCTCGGAATTGTCAATAGAATTGGGGGAAAAATTGCTACCTGTGGTAAAATACACCATCAATGCATCGTCCCTGTTTATTAAAGCATTATCCGTTATTCTTAACTTCACATACCAGAATATCGGTGCTATTACAAAAATTACAGCTGTTCTTGTGGAATATCTGGCCGTCAAGAAACTCCATGCCCTATGGAGTAAGAGAATGATAGCTATCGATGCTGCAGCGTTGGCTCTTGACAAAGCACAGGCTGCAGTCGCAAGGTCATTGATTGCCATAAAGAAAGCACAAACTTTAGCAATCCTTGCTCATAACGGAGCAATCACAAAGACTGTTGCATTGCAACGCCTTTGGAATGAGGTTTTGATGAAGAATCCAATAGCTGTTGTCACTACGCTGGTTATTGGTCTTACCTATGGAATATACAAACTCGTATCATCCATAGGGGCGGCTAATGCAGAGCAAAAGCTAAACAACGAGCTTACGTCTGCAGCTATAAAAGGTGCCGCAGAAGAGCGGGCAGAAATCGCCCTCCTCGTCGAAAAAGCACGCGATCAAAACCTGGAACTCGACAAAAGAAAAGAAGCTATTGAGAAACTTAATTCAATTATTCCGGGGTATAACGGGCAACTGGACGAGACAACAGGAAAATATAACGAGAACGCAAATGCTCTCGCGAACTATAACGCACTGTTGTTAGAAAAATATCGTCTTGAAGCAGCGGAAGACAAACTAAAGGAGATTGAAAAGGAAAAGTTCCAAAACGACTTAGAGTACGATGAAAGGATGCGACTCTCTCGCGATCGCGAGAAAAAAGGTGGGACATTCCTAAATAGATGGGCTCAGACTCAAGGTCCACAGGCACAAGACTCAAATACTGAAGTCGCCTTCCAAAAACAAATAACAAAGGAACATCAAAAACAGACTGAAGAGTATAATAAAAAGTTGGAAATTGTGAAAGGAATAAGACAGCAATCACAAGAGGCAGTCTCTTTTGGTAATTCTTTTAACAACATGATGGAAAATCAGAGAAAAGCACTGGAGGGCGAAAAGCCGAAAGGCGACACCCCACAAAATCCGGGGAGTCCGACATATACTCCTACACCTAAGGGTGGTGGCAGCGGTAAGACTGAGGACCCATACGAAAGCAGCCTTCAGGCTCTGAAAGAGAACAGGAAGCAGCAGCTGCTGGAATTACGCATGAGTCATGAGGCAATGGAGATGGACGATGATGAGTTTTACAAGAGAAGTTTCGAGGGAGAGATGAATTATCATCAGCAAGTTCTGGAGTTACAGCAGAAATATGGCAAGTCAACCGTTGACACCCAGAACGCTATTCTTGACAGCATTGCTAAAGAGGCTAACCGTAAATACGCCCAACAGCATGAAGAGATGCAGGCAGAACTGGCTGCAGCGGACGACGCGTACCAGTCTGATAAAATAGCAATGATGCAATTGTATCTTAGAGGAGAGCTCGGCACAGAAGAGGATTATAACAATAAGAAAAAAGAGGCAGAGATGGACTATCTCAAACAGCGCCTGTCAATTATCAAGAAATTTGGAGGAGATACGCAGAAGGCTGATGCCGCGATATTGGAGAAAGAATTTGAAGATTTTGTCAATGACAAAAAGAAACGTTTGGACGAACTGAATAAATCCTTCAACGAGGCAGATACATTCTCTAAACAAGTGGAGATAAACGAAGCTATGTATGCCCAGGACCTCATTAGCTTTGAAGAATATCAGCAACGCAAACAGCAGATTGCCCAAGAATCTTCCGACCGCCAGCGTGAAATAAACGATATGCTATATCAGCAGATCGGAGCAACCATGCAATCTATAAGCTCCCTTTTCTCCGCAATGCAAAACTCGGAGATAGCAGAAGTTGAAAGCCGTTACGACAAACAAATCCAAGCTGCACAGAAAGCCGGACGCAATACCACACAGCTTGAGAAAAAGAAAGAAAAAGAAATAGCAAAAATCAAATCAAAATACGCTGACAGAGAATTCGAGATGAAGATCCTCGAAATTACTGCAGACACAGCAGTTGGTATAGCCAAGCTGTGGAAGAACCCCGGTTACCCATGGGCCATTCCTCTGACTGCTCTCGTTGCAGCGCAAGGCGCAATGCAGATGGCAGTTGCCAAGAAAGCTCAGCAACAGGCCAAAAAGGGTTACTACGAAGGTGGTTTCACCGGTGGACGCAGGTACCGCCGCGAGGCTGGGGTAGTGCATGAAGGTGAGTTCGTGGCAAATCACCAGACTGTCCAAAACCCGAACGTGATGCCTCTCCTGGAACTCATCGACCGTGCGCAGCGCAACAACACTGTTGGCAGCCTTTCCCAAGATGATATCGCAAGACAGCTCGGTACCGGCAATAACACAATCGCCCCCATCGTGAACGTCACTACCGACAACGAAGAGATGCGACAGTCTGTAGAGAGTCTGAAGAATGCTGCAAACTCCCTTCGTGACCGACTCTCCGAACCACAGCCTTGCTATGTTGTCATGGACGGCCCTAATGGATTATACATACAGCTGAAACATTATGAAAATCTGAAGAAACTATGATACAGTGTCATATAAACGGGAAAATAGGATACCCCGATATCAAGTCCGAGATTAAGGTGACTAAGGAAAACCCATATCTCAAAAACGGTGGATCATACACGATGGACGTCAGTTTCCCGATGTCCATTCCTGAAAATGCTGCCCTTTTCGCGAACCTGCATAGAATGGATGTCTCGAAAGCCGACTTGAAGTCGTATGATGACTGTATCCTCTACGTTGACAATCTGCTGCTGGTAAGAGGAAGCGGAAGGGTAACGGAGGTGACGGAGACGACTGTCAAACTTCAGATCCTCGGAGGATATCGTGACCTGAAGTATAAGTCAAAACTGTATAGCATCTACCTGGACCGCATAGACTCCTATCCTGTTGTCGACGCGAAATACCAGCATATGTCAGACCATTCATATATCCCGGAATCTGAAATGGTGTATGTCCGTGACGAAATAAGACAGAAGGGATATGTAGGCGACAAATACCAATATGTATTCATGCCGACCTACGATATCGACAATGACGTCATCGTCAATTTTACACCTACCGTATACAGAGACCAGGACTATTACAGGAACGACTGCACGGCTCTGATGGATATCGCAGTGCAGCCAAACCTGATGATGGTGCTTCGCTGTGTCCTGGAGTATGTAGGCTACAAAATAGAAGACAACGTTTTCGACACGTCCCCTTGGAACGAGCTCATTATTGCCAATGTCAGACAGACAAAGAATATCGCATACGCTCTTCCACACTGGTCTGTAGCCACATTCCTTGATGAATTCAGGAACCTTTTCAACGCCTCCTTTATCTTCGACGAAGAAAACAAAACTGTCCGCATCGTCCGGAACAACGAACTCGACCGAAGCCGTGACGTAGCTTACGAGGTAGCTGATGAATATAAGACAAACTATGACGATGACGGAGTGGAGTATCTGGGAGGAAGTAACATAAAATACGACCTGCAGGGAGGTGACCGCACATTGGACGACGTCCCTGCTGATGTCCTGCAGAAATTTGAAGTCTGGGAGTATGAGACATACACGGAACTGCTTTCTGCATTTGCCCACATGACAGAGGAAGAAAAGTTTACCCATGTATTCAGTTGCAACCAAGGATATTTCTTCTATGGCAAGGAGATGAACGACGAAGGGGATGAGACGGGTAATTATATTCTGAAGCCGTTCGGGATATTCGGCCCGCTATATAGAGATGTTGACAGCGAATCGTTCGTTACACTCAGGATGGCTCCTGCGAATATGCTGAAGCAGGGCTACGAACTCTATTATATGGTAAAGGGCATAGACTCATCCGGATACTACAGACAGCAATGGGGGAAGAGCCTTCTCATCCTTCCTGCAGCGAATAACCCGAACGGTAACGAGGGTATAGACTACGACGAGAAAGGCTATGTCAGTGTTTCTGACGTCCTCGAGAACGGGGAAGACAAGGATGCCGAAGAGACGGAGGAAGACTCTGTCATACCCTTGGTTTGGGTTGAAGAAACGACATACAACCCACCGAGAAGCAATGACCCTGCATACGGCATTCCTCTATCCGAGACAGATTACAGGAACGGATATCAGCACAAGACTTTCTCTCTGGCTCTGGAAAATGCAGGTGTAAACACTCACTACATAGGTGAGCTGCATCGTGGTACCACACAGATAGAAACGACGGTGGACACCAACAACGAGGTATGCTTCCAGTTCCTGTGCGAATCCGTACCTGACCCGACGGCTATCTATGTATTCCGCAACAAGAGATATCTATGCGGAAAAATCGAAATAAAGGCTACCAACAATGGTGTCGACAGGATGAAGACCGGCTATTTCCACGAGATAAAGCTATAGATAGCCCTCGAAGTCGGCTAACACATCGTACACCTTCATTCCTCTTCCCTGCAGATACAGGTTCGTCGTTTCCACCGAGGAATGACGAGCCTGCTTCTGTGCCACCTCCACACCGACAGCATTGGCGATATCTCGCAATCCGGAGTCCTTCAGACTGTAGAACTGATAGCTCTTGGGGAATCCGAGTACATCACGGCACTTGTTGAATTCCTGCGTGAAACGACGCGGATCGGCACGATTCTCCGACGGCATGAAGCCGGAACCGAACAGATAACTTTCTCCTGTGTGAGCAAAAGTTTTGAGTTCGATCATCAACTTTATGACACGATTCGGTAACTTTATTTTGCCGTCCCTGCGGTTCTTGGAAATCTGACTGGAGACAAAGACGCTGCCTTCGCTGATGCTGATATCTTTCAACTTTATGTAGCTGAGCTCTGTCGGCCTGATGGCTGTAGTGTATTCCATCATAACTGCCAGAAGGAAATGCTTGTTGTTTTCCTCGAGATACTTGCCAAGCCGGCGAAGATCGTCATGCTCGAGAGGCTGTCGGAACTTCCCATGCTCTGGCAGCTGATGAATATACTGCACAGGGTTCTCTACAAGATAACGCTTTTCTACCATCCATGTGCACAAGGTGCTGCACCAAGTTCGGTAGTTGTTCCTCGTCTTAGGAGAAAGGTCGCGGTCCATAAGGAGATAATCGAGGAAGTCAACAAAGAAAGACTGGTCCAGCTGATAGCAGTACTTGACTGGGGTAATACCTTCGTCCAGATACTCCTGGAGAACTCTAAGGCGAGAGGTGTAGTCGAAAAACGTCTTTCTTTTCAGAACATTCTTCTTATATATATTAATAATGTATAGGTGATAATTCTCCAGCACATCCTCCACTAACGAGTCGCTGCGAGTCGAATTGTCTGGCGCCCATACGTTCCAGCCGTGCATAACCATGTTGTAGATGTTGGCAATGATCCGGCTGGCCGCCACGTCACGCTCACGCCCGGGCTTGAACCTGTCGAGCATATATTTCTTGCGCTTCATCTTGCCCGTCATTGGGTCAACCTGCGAGAACCACACGTAACTCTCTTTGCCTTCATGTCTCTGGGGAGGGATGAAGTCAACCACTTTTGAATTGGAATAAAAACCTTCTTTCTTTTTGGAAAACATTTTTTTTACGTTGTTTGTCGCCAGACAACGCATACATTAATATTTGTCCCTGTTGTGTCCGAGTAAAAAACTCGAATGGGCCGCTTGCCCTGTATTTAACGGACTTTGCGACCCATTAGTTGCGGAGGCAGGATTCGCCCAACCATGCCTTTTGGACGTAAATAAAGGCTTCCGCGAACTCAAACAGGCATAATTAATGTTAACGATGACCGAGTCATGTCCGACTTTAGGTGAATATATCATTTTTATAACTCTAAGAAACTAAGAGGGTTCCGCCCGATTATATCGTGGAGAAACCCTCTTTTTGTGTCCGATTTAAGTCTGACTTTCGCCCGATTTCTCTCGGGCTATCTTAATTAGATCGTCATACTTTTTCTTCCAGGACTCGATCACGCTGTCTTTAAAAATTATCAAACGCTCTTTTTCCTGCAGAAGTTCATCTTTAAGCTTGATGACTGTCGTAAGATGGTCAACCTCTTTGGAAAGATCATTGCCTACGAAATTCTGAATGATGTTGTTATTGTTTCCAACATCGCCATTACTAAGACCGGAAACCTCTCCGGGCTCCATCTCTACAAAGTAGCTGAGCGGCATGCCTGTCGCTTTCATCAGCTTAGACAAAGTCTCAATCCTGACGTTCTTGTCGTCATGATAATAGGAGTCGAGACCTTTCTTTCCACCTAACATGGTTTCACAGATATGGGTGTACATCCCTCTGTGTTCATTCACAAACCTTTTTAAATTACTCCCTTTGTACTTCATATACAAAATAATGTTAAAACCTTATTATAAATCGGTTAAAAACCCGAATATATTTGGAATATTATAAAATTTATTATACTTTTGCCTACAAATTTAATTATACTTTTTACAAAAACAAAATAAAATATGGAAAAGTTTGATTCTGTTGGAATTACTTCCCACTTTGACAACCTCCCGTTCGGGAGTAAGGATGCTTTCATCAGAGAAGTAGCTGATGCTCTTGGCTTGTCCTCTTCCAGCGTCAGGAAGAAGATTCAAAATGGAAATTGGCGTAAACTAGAAATCCCTATTATTACAAAACTTATTCAGAAATGAAGCAAATTGAATTCTTTATCACACCAGAAGGAAAAATTATGGTGCAGGAACAGTCATCTGGACTTTACGAATACAACGCGGACTGCAAAGAATTAGTTCAGTACGTTAAAGGTATTATCGAGTTTCAGTTCCCTGATGCCTTCGAGGCTCTTGAAAAGCTTTATGAAAGGTCGAAACCCAACAAGGCATACTTCGATTACCTGGTCACTCATAGATTTATTCGTTGCAATTTCGGAAAGTTCGACGGTCTTTCTTACGATATCGATGACGGCATTATGCATATTGAGGAAGTACAGTGCCCCATCGTCTGCGAATGTCCGTACAGAGGTGTTATCTGTAAGCCTAAAGTTCTTGGGCTTACTGATCGCCAGAAAGAAATAGCACGAATGTCTGCTTCTGGGCATACTCATGAAGAGATAGCCGCTAAACTTGGAATCTCATGTTCATGCATTAAGAATGTTCTGTATCGAATCAAAAACAGGTTCCGTCTGAAGTCTTCGAAAGAAATAGTAAAACTCTTAGTTACGACCATTTGAAGTTATGTCTCAGAGGAGTATTGAAGAGTTGAAGAAATATGGAAACAGAAATTAGATTTAAGATTGCTCCTGACATGGAGGAGATTAAGCGTAAGGGTAACGTTTTCTCTTGCGAGTTCAACGGCATGCAGATACGCTGGGCTATTGGCGAAGATTGCTCAGACATGAACGGTAATGCGGAAGAAAAACTGAAGCAGTGTCTACAGACAGCCATCGGCTTGAGTGGCAAAATGTGGCAGGTAGCCTTCGTACTGAACAAGAGTCTGCCGTTCCCCTCTAAGTTGTATGTGAATGGCAAGGAAGTTAAATATCCTAAAAATTAAAATTATGCACACAGTAGAAGAATTTGAAAAGGCCCTCGACGAGCTGGACATCTACGTCGAGAAGAAAGAAGTGAAAGTGCGTAACGGTAAGGTACGCGAGTTTGTCGGCTACGTTTCTAACAATCGCCATGTATGGAATGCCTTCGGTGAATGTCTGAAGGGGCGCACACGTGTTAAGGAACTGGATTTAAAGTTTAGGTGATTCTATGAATAAGGGATGCCTATATTGGGACGAGAGCAGCCGTGGTACCAAGGCAGGAAAACCAGACCGCCGTGGGCGTTGGTGTGCGGAAAAGATCATCAACGGACGTATGGTCCGTATGCGTTCGAGCGACATCAACCGATGTCTGAATTTCCTCCAGGAAGAAAGAAAAGGGGTTAACCTTCCTGACGAAGTGAAGCCAATCAAGGGATTTCCGTCTTACTGGATTGATCCGAACTCAGGAAAAGTGTTTAGAGTGAAGCGCGACAAAGTAAAAGAAATCAGCACAAACCCCAACCGAAGAGGTTCTCGTCTGGCTACACTCTATAGAGACGGCAAAGAGAAAAAGATAAACGTTAACCGTTTACGCTTTGCTGCCGTCAGGAACATAAAAGTGGAAGATATACCACAAGATTTAAACGTCACAGAAACAGGAGGGGAACTCCAGCTAATAGAAAAGATTACTCCTTGCGCAAAAGGGTTTCATAGGTGGAACGACGAGCTAAATCGTTCACGTGTTTATCACCTCAGCAGGAAGGTTCGAGAGGGCACAATGCTTTTGCAGGCCTACAAGACTTCAGATTTCGGTGAAGTCACTCTTTACCTGCTTCAGTTCCGTGATGAACTGGCAAGAAAGCTGGTCAGGAAATTCCACATATCGGAAGAAAAAGCGGAGCTTGCAGTAGAATATGGATTCAACAAGTTATTAGACAGGCTGAAAGAAGGCACTAGCCATATCTCTGACCTCAAATATGGTTTGTACGGCTGCTCGATGCGGGAATTAAGTAATATCCGCCGTGAACGCAAAATAGAAAGTTGCAGAGCAATATAAATTAAAGATTAAGATTATGATTAAGAAGAATTACGTATCATTTGACGTTATGATTTCGGGGGGGGCAAAATTTTACAAAACCCTGAGAATGCCAGTCAACCCATTGGTTCCAATCACCGAGAAGTTGTTATACCGTTATGCCAGGGAGATGCTTCCGTCCCTAGAGAACAAGAAGTTTAGTGTTTCAATAAACATATAAAGAGAAGGTATGAATAATAATATGAAACGTATATACATCAGTGGAAAAATCGGTGAAGAGGAGTTGAGCTCCGCTACTATTCAGAAGTTCCGGGACGCTGAGTCGGCGCTTCTCCTTAGGTTCGATGTGTTCAATCCCTGCGATGAGCGATGGCAGAGAACCCTGAGGCGTGAATACGAGCATGATAGTCTTGTGCAAAGTCCTTGGCTTACCGCCAAGTTTCCCGACTTCTACACCTATGCGTTGTTGCGCGACATGATGGTAATTTCCACTCTGGACGCCCTCTGCCTACTGCCTGACTGGCGACAGTCGAAGGGTGCCCGTGCAGAGCTGGCGTTTGCACAGGCTGCAGGAAAGAAGATTTACGAGTTGAACGAATACGGAACGTTGATAGAATGGGAAGATACGTCATCACAGCCATAAACAGGCTGACGAAGGAAAGGGTTGTGATCAGCAGACCGTACAATAAAGAGGATACCGTAAGAATCCGCGATGTCTTGGCAAAAAGAAACCATCCGAAAAGCGTATACAGCAGATTGAAGGTGGAACCGCTTGACTGTCAACTCAAGATAGATTTTGGGATTAAACAATAACATCATTCATTCTATTTACTGCTGAAAGGACAGCAGGGCGGGTGCAAGTCCCGTACAGTTTTTAGTTATAATATTCGTTTTATTTATCATTAACCAAACAGGGACTGAAAAGGCAGCCCCGTGGGTGCGAACCCCACTATTATTTGTTGATTGAACTTTCATGGAAGTCCCTCTTCGGAGGGCTTCCTTTGGAACCCAAGAAAAAGATTTCCTTTGTATTTTAAAGTGAGAAACCTATAGACTATTTTTGCAGATGATAAAATCAAAAAATCATGATTAAAGACTCTGACATTCAAAAAATCCAAGAACTGGATATCGTCGATGTGGTTAGCGACTACGTAAACTTGAAAAAAGCGGGAGTTAACTACAAAGGCCTTTGTCCTTTCCACAAAGACAAGACACCGTCATTCTCCGTCAGTCCTTCTAAGAACATCTGCCTCTGCTTCAGCTGTGGAGAGGGAGGCGGTCCTATCTCTTTCATCCAGAAGATAGAGGGATTGTCCTTTCCGGAAGCCTGCAAATTTCTTGCGAAGAAGTACAATATCAAAATCGAGGAAGAGGAGGACAGGGAAAAGACAAAAGAAGAAATCGAACTGGCTCACAAGAAAGAATCCGCGTTCGCCATCTATGAGTATGTTCAGAAACACTTCATTGAGAATCTCCACTCAGACACACCTGAGGCAAAGGCTGCCCTTAGCTATGCCAAGTCCAGATGGGGAATGACCGAAGTCGTTGAACGTGGTCTTGGATATTCCACACCACAATGGGATGACATCATCACCTTCGCAAAGAAAAAAGGGCTGTCGATCCCTATCATGAAGGAACTGGGACTTATCCGCGTTTCTGAAAAGGGCAACGAATACGGATTCTTCAACGACAGGCTGATGATTCCTATCAGGGATAAGTTCGGACGAATAATCGGCTACACGGCCAGAACGATGGACGAGCATAAGGAGAAAGGACAGAAATATATCAATAGTATCGACTCGTTCCTCTTCCATAAGGGAAGCACGCTATTCGGACTCGACATCGCACACAAGAAAGGCGCAAGGAGTGAATTGTTCTACGTAGTCGAAGGAGGTCCTGATGTTATCAAGATGCAGCAGATAGGTGCCGAGAACACCATCGCGGCTCTGGGAACCGCTTTCACCAAGGAACAGTTCGACATGCTCAAACGATACAGGGCTTCACTGTGCTTTATTCCGGATGCTGACGAAGCAGGGATAGCCGCAGTGATGAAAAACGGAAAGATGGCTATGGAGGAAGGCTTCCGAGTTCTGGTCAAAGAGATACCGACAACCGATGACGGGAAGAAACAGGATGCAGACAGCTATTTCAACAATATTGCGAAAGTTGAAGCAGTCAGCAATGAAGACTTCGTCATGTGGTATGCCCGACATGTCTACGACGAAGAAAA
>Ga0310697_10001611_pt1 | contig 25742 bp, 20 predicted proteins | sample 172DNAGHGlowgp2_FD_203883 | JGI IMG/M metagenome (GOLD analysis project Ga0310697, IMG submission 203883) | Sheep rumen microbial communities from Palmerston North, Manawatu-Wanganui, New Zealand - 1728 DNA GHGlow gp2 (v2) (version 2) | ecosystem: Host-associated > Mammals > Digestive system >...
GGGCGGGCTGCAGGTCCAGGACGCGCAGCACCGGGCCGGGCTTTTCATAGCCTGGGTGCCGGGCGATGCGCACGGCGCCGGTGAGGATGAACCAGTCCCCCAGCTTTACCTCCGGCGGCTGCTTGCTCTGGGCCACCAGCCCGGCGAAGGCCACGTCGGCGGCGCAGCAGTTCATCAGCGGGCGGCCCACCAGCAGTTCTCCGGCCCGCAGGCCGTAGCCCACGCCGCTCTGGGCCTTGAAGCGCACGGTTTTCCCGTTGTAGGAGCGCATATCCTCCACCAGATCCCGGTACCAGAGGGCGTAATCCCGGTCTGCCACTTCAATGACAGGGGCGTTTTTGTCAAAGGGCAGGGGGTCGATGATCTCGTCGTAGCGCACCTTGCCCTTTGGGTCCTCATAGGCGATGTCGCAGGCCCGGTTGGCGGCCCGGACGATCCTGTGCCAGGGCATCACGTCCTGACTCCGGTCAAAGCGGTTGAACACCACCAGGTCGCAGCTTTTCAGCTTGTCATAGACCAGTTGGCGCATGTTGGCGTTGTAGTTCAGGAAGCTGCCCGCCTCGGCGAAGCAGAACTCCTGGAACACCGACCAGTGGACGGGCAGGGCCCGGTAGAGGGTGTCCAGCATCCACATGCCGTTGTACTCCACCAGCACCCGCTCCGGGCGGCGGCTGCGGTCCAGCTCCGCCAGATAGGCCGGGGTCAGGGCGTTCTCGTCGTCCAGGGTCAGGATCTCCACCTTGCCCCGGAACTTCTCCGGCGCGTATTCCAGCTCGCCCTCCTCGCAGACCAGCAGCAGCGTCCGCTCCCCGCTGTCGAAGCCCTTGTCCTGCAGCGACTCCTGGATGAAGCGGGTCTTGCCGCCCTCCAGGAAGCCGGTGAAGAGATAGACCGGCACCTCCTGGGGCAGGGTCTGTTTGTTCTCCGGTCCGGCCATATCAGACACCAAAGAGGGCGCGCAGGGCGTCTTCCTTCAGGCCGCTGCCGATGACGCACAGCCGCCCGGTGACCCCCGCCGGACCGCGCCGCAGGTCGGCCTCCTCCGGCACATGGTCGAAGTGGATCCAGCCCTGGCCGTCGGAGGCGTCCACAATGCCCTTGGCCCGCAGCACCAGGCCGTAGGTCTCGCCGTCGTCCAGGGCGGAGAGGATCTCCCGGATCTCGTCCATGCTGAACTTCTTTGCCGTCTCCAGGCCCCAGCTGACAAAGACCTCGTCGGCGTCGTGGTCGTGGTGATGGTGGTGATGATGGTGGTCGTGATGGTGGTGATGGTGCTCGTGCTCGTCGCCGTCCTCATCGTGGTGATGATGATGGTGATGGCCGTCTTCCGCGTCCTCATCGTCATCGTGGTGATGATGGTGGTGATGGCCGTCTTCCGCGTCCTCATCGTCATCGTGGTGATGATGGTGGTGATGGTGGCCGTCTTCCCCGTCCTCATCCTCGTCGTGATGATGGTGGTGGCATTCTTCCTCGTCTCCATCTTCGTCATGGTGATGATGGTGGCAGCAGCATTCCTCCCCGTCCTCGTCCTCATCGTCGTGGTGGTGGCAGCAGCATTCCTCCCCATCTTCTTCATCCTCATGGTGATGATGGTGGTGGTGATGCTTCTGCTGCTGTTCCAGCGCTTTCAGCGCCTGCTCCAGGGTGTCGCTGTGTTCGATGGCGTCCAGGAGCTGCTGCCCGCTCAGCTGGGACCAGGGGGTGGTGATGATGACCGCGCCGGGGTTGCGCTCCCGCAGCAGGGCGATGGCGGTCTGGAGCTTGTCCTCGGCGAGGCCGCCGGTGCGGCTCAGGACGATGGTCCCGGCGTGGCGCACCTGGTCGTCGTAAAATTCGCCGAAGTTTTTGATATACATCCTGCACTTGGCCGCGTCGCAGACCACGGTGGCGGAGTTCACCTCCATGCCCTCCACGCCCTGCACGGCGCGGAGGATGTCGCTGAGCTTGCCCACGCCGCTGGGCTCGATGAGGATGCGGTCGGGGTGGTACTGCTCCACCACCTGCTGCAGCGCCTGGGCGAAGTCGCCCACCAGGGAGCAGCAGATGCAGCCGGAGTTCAGCTCGTTCACCCGAATGCCCGCCTCGGCCATGAAGCCGCCGTCAATGCCGATTTCGCCGAACTCGTTCTCGATCAGCACCAGTTGCTGACCCTGATAGGCCTCGGCGATGAGCTTTTTGATGAGCGTGGTCTTGCCCGCCCCCAGAAAGCCGGAGAAAATGTCAACCTTTGTCATAGCGTATCCTTTCTGAATCTCAAAAATCCTGCCGGCCCGCCGTTCCGGCCAAAAGCACCCTCTCCCGCAGCCAGGGGGCCGGGAGGGGGTGCTCTGTATGGACGGGTCAGCGCCGTTTCTTCCGATTTTTGACGCCCTCCGCGCCGTTCGTGGCTTCCGCGTAGCGCAGCAGCAGTTCCTTCTGCTCCCGCGTCAGGCTGCGGGGGGTCTCCACGGTGACGGTGACGAACTGGTCGCCGCGCCCGCCGCCGCCCACGAAGGGAATGCCCTTGCCCCGCAGGCGGAAGACGCTGCCCGTCTGGGTCCCCTCCGGGATCGTGAGCTTCACCTTGCCGTCCAGGGTGGGCACCTCCACCTCCGCGCCCAGGGCCGCCTGGGGGAAGGAGACGGGCAGCTCCAGCAGGACGCTGCTGCCCTCCCGCTCGAACAGGGCGTGGGCCCGGACGGCCACGGTCACCAGCAGGTCGCCCGCCGGGCCGCCGTTGGGGCTGGCGTGGCCCTCGCCCCGGACGGGGAAGGTCTGGCCGTCGTCGATGCCCGCCGGGACCTGGACCGTGATGGTCCGCGTCCGGCGGAGCTTGCCCTTGCCGGCGCACTTGGGGCAGGGGGTCTTCACCACCTTGCCGCTGCCGTTGCAGCGGCGGCAGACGCCGGTGGAACTCATGACGCCGAAGGGCGTCCGCTGCTGGGTGCGCACGGAGCCGCTGCCGCCGCATTCGGGACAGGTCTCGGTGGTCGTGCCCTTGGCGCAGCCTGTGCCGCCGCATTCGTCGCAGTTCTCGATCCGGGGGATCTGCAGGGTCTTGGTGCAGCCGAAGGCCGCCTCCTGGAAGTCCAGGGTCAGGCGCACCCGGACGCTCTCGCCCTTCATGGGGCCGCTGCGCCGGGTCTGGCCCCCGCCGAAGCCGAAGCCCCCGCCGAAAATGCCGCCCAGCAGGTCGCTCAGGTCGCCGAAATCGCCGAAGCCGCCAAAGCCGCCGGGACCGCCGCCGCCGAAGCCCGCGTTGGGGTCAAAGGCCGCGTGGCCGAACTGGTCGTAGCGGGCCTTCCTGTCCGGGTCGCTGAGGACCTCGTAGGCCTCGCCCACCTCCTTGAACTGTTCCTCGCAGCGCTTGTCGCCGGGGTGCAGATCGGGGTGATACTGCTTGGCCAGCTTGCGGTAGGCCTTCTTGATCTCCTCGTCGCTGGCGCCCTTTTGCAGTCCCAGCACCTCGTAGTAGTCTCTCTTCTCCGCCATAAATCAAATCTCCAAACGCCGCGCCGCCCCTGGGGACGGCAGCGGTTTCACGCTGTTGCTGCATGCTTGCCCTTGGACACAGGCGGGGGAGGCTCGCGCCGCCTCCCGCCGCCTGGTTCGTTTTCTCGTAACAGAACTCCGGTTGCCTCGCGGAGTGTGTGTCCCCGAAGGGGGCGCACGCGCAGCGCAACCTTCTCATTTCAAAACCCAGCGAAGCGGTTTTGAAATGATTATTTGTCCTCGTCGATCACGGTGTAGTCCGCGTCGTAATACTGCTGGCCGTTGGGGCCCTGGCCGCCGGGCTGGCCCTGGGGGCCGTCCTGGGGCGCGCCCTGGGGGTTGGCCTGGGCGTAGAAGCGCTCGCTGACCTTGTAGAAGACCTGGGTCAGGGCCTCGGTCTCCCGGCGAATGGCCTCGGTGTCGCTGCCGGCCAGGGCGGTCTTGAGCTTGCCCAGGGCGGTCTCCACCTCGCTCTTGTCGGCGGCGGAGATCTTGTCCTTCATGTCCTCCAGGGCCTTTTCGGTCTGGTAGACCATCTGGTCGCCCTGGTTGCGCACGTCCACTTCTTCCTTCTTCTTGGCGTCCTCGGCGGCGTACTGCTGGGCCTCGCGGACGGCCTTGTCGATGTCCTCCTTGCTCATGTTGGTGGAGGAGGTGATGGTGATGTGCTGCTCCTTGCCGGTGCCCAGATCCTTGGCGCTGACGTTCACGATGCCGTTGGCGTCGATGTCAAAGCTGACCTCGATCTGGGGCACGCCGCGCCGGGCCGGGGCGATGCCGTCCAGGTGGAAGCGGCCCAGGGACTTGTTGTACTGCGCCATCTCGCGCTCGCCCTGGAGCACGTTGACCTCCACGCTGGTCTGGAAGTCTGCGGCGGTGGAGAAGACCTGGCTCTTCTTGGTGGGGATGGTGGTGTTGCGCTCGATGAGCTTGGTGAAGACGCCGCCCAGGGTCTCAATGCCCAGGGACAGGGGCGTCACGTCCAGCAGCAGGATGTTGCTGCCCATCTCCTGGTTCAGGATCGCGCCCTGAATGGCCGCGCCCAGGGCCACGCACTCGTCGGGGTTGATGCCCTTGAAGCCCTCTTTCCCGGTCAGGCTCTTCACCATGTCCTGCACGGCGGGGATGCGGCTGGAGCCGCCCACCAGCAGGACCTTGTTCAGCTCGCTGGCGTTCAGGCCGGAGTCGCTCAGGGCCTGGCGCACGGGACCGGCGGTCTTTTCCACCAGATGCGCGGTCAGCTCGTTGAACTTGGCGCGGGTCAGGCTCATGTCCAGGTGCTTGGGGCCGGTGGCGTCGGCGGTGATATAGGGGAGGTTGATGCTGGTGCTGGTGACGCCGCTCAGCTCGATCTTGGCCTTCTCGGCGGCCTCGCGCAGACGCTGCATGGCCATCTTGTCGCCGGTCAGGTCCACGCCCTCGGTCTTCTTGAACTCGCCCACCAGGTAGTTGACGACGCACTGGTCGAAGTCGTCGCCGCCCAGGCGGTTGTTGCCCGCCGTGGCCAGCACCTCGATGACGCCGTCGGCGATGTCCAGGATGGACACGTCGAAGGTGCCGCCGCCCAGGTCATAGACCATGATCTTCTGATCCTGGTCCTTCTCCACGCCGTAGGCCAGGGCCGCGGCGGTGGGCTCGTTGATGATGCGCTTCACGTCCAGACCCGCGATCTTGCCCGCGTCCTTGGTGGCCTGGCGCTGGGAGTCGGTGAAGTAGGCGGGGACGGTGATGACCGCCTCGGTGACGGTCTGGCCCAGATAGGCCTCGGCGTCCGCCTTGAGCTTCTGGAGGATCATTGCGCTGATCTCCTGGGGGGTGTAGTTCTTGCCGTCGATGCCCACCTTGTAGGCCGAGCCCATCTCACGCTTGATGGAGGAGATGGTGCGGTCCGGGTTGGTGACGGCCTGGCGCTTGGCCACCTGGCCCACCATGCGCTCGCCGCTCTTGGAGAAGGCGACGACGGACGGGGTGGTGCGGTTGCCCTCCGCGTTGGGGATGACGACGGCCTCGCCGCCCTCCATCACGGCCACGCAAGAGTTGGTGGTGCCCAGATCTATGCCGATAATCTTTCCCATGATAGTTACCTCCGAATATGAAATCAAAAATGTTTTTACAATGTTAGAGTGTTCGTTTGAGGGAAAATCCCCCGTTGCCTCGCAGAGTTTCGCGCCCGCAGGCGCGAAAAAATTCAAATCCATTTTTTGCGGGGCTTTGCCTCGCAAAAAATACTCCTCGCGGAGAGAGTGTCCCCGAAGGGGGCGCGAACGCAGCGCAATCCCTCTCATTTCAGAACCCAGCGAAGCGGTTCTGAAATGATTAGTTCGCGACTTTCACCATGCTGAACCGGATCACCCGGTCGCCCAGGCGGAAGCCCTTTTGCAGCTCCTGGACCACCGTGTTCTCGCCCACGGACTCGTCTTCCACGTGCATCACCGCGTTGTGGAGCTGGGGGTCGAAGGGCTGGCCCTCGGCGGCGATCTCCGTCACGCCCAGGCCCTGAAAGACGCCCAGGAGCTGGTTGAAGATCAGCTCCACGCCGCGCTTGTAGGCCTCGTCCGCCGTCTCCGCGCTCAGGGCGCGGCAGAGGTTGTCGTAGACCGGCAGGAAACGCGAGACCGTGTCCACGCGCACGTCGCTGTAGATGTTTTCCCGCTCCCGGATGGAGCGCTTTTTGTAGTTGTCAAACTCCGCCATCAGCCGCAGGAGTTTGTCGCTTTCGGCGGCCTTTCCGGTCTCCGGCTTTTTCGGCGGCTCCGGCTGCTCCGGTTCCGGGGTCGGTTCCGGTTCCGGCTCGGCGGGCTGCTGCGGCTCCTGGGCCGCTTCGTTCTGCTCCGGGGGCGCGGCCTGCTCCGGTTCGGCGGTCTCCTGGGGGGCCGGGGCCTCCACGGGGACTTCCTCCTGCACCGGGGCGTTCTGCTGCTCCAGCTCCGGCGTCTGCTCCTGATTTGCTTCCATGTCGTTCTCCCTCTTCCTGCGTGTATCGCAAACTTGTTATGATCTGTCGGAAATCGCCTAAGGGCGTCCCGGCTTTTTGTCCGGATCGGTGAGCATCAGCTTCCCGAAACCCGGCAGGGCCGTTCCGGCGGAGTCCGCCAGGGCCCGGCTCAGACCGGCGGCGATGTAGCTCAGCTTGGCCGCCACCCGGGAGTAGTCCATGCGGGTGGGTCCCACCACGCCGATGAGGCCCTGCATCCCGTCCCCGGCGTCGTACTTTGCCAGAATCACGCTGCTGTCACGCAGCTCCTTGGCGATGTTCTCCGGGCCGATGAGCACCCGGATGTCCTGCCCCGCCGCGTCCGTGAAGCTGAGGCCGCTCAGGTTGCCGGCGTCGGAGAGGTAGTCCATCAGGCTGTGGGCCTTGGCCGGGTCCTGAAACTCCGGCTGCCGCAGCAGCTTGGCCCCCCCGGAGACGGCGGCCCGGGCACAGTGACAGCGGGAGAGGATCTCGATGACGAAGCCCGCCACCACCGCCGTCAGGCCCATGCGGTCGTCAATGGCCCGCTCGGCGGCGCGGATGCGCTCGGCGTCGATCTCCGCTTCGGTCACGCCGCAGAAGTTGGCATTGGCCACGGCGCCCAGTTTTCGGAGTTGCGCCTCCTCCACCGAAAAGGGGAGGTGGACCAGCTTGTTCTGCACCGTTCCGCTGCCCAGCAGCAGGACGATGATGAAGGTGTTGGCGTCCACATAGATGAGGTCCAGCCTCCGCACGGTGTCCGGCGGCTGGCTGCATACGGTCAGGGCGGGGTAGTCGGTCATGTCGGCGGCCAGACGGCCCGCGTGGTCCAGCATCCGCTCCTGTCCCTGGGCCGGGTCGCCCAGGCTGCGGTTGATCCGCTCGGCGTCCTCCCGGCTCAGGTCCGGGCGCTGCATCAGCTCGTTGACGTAGAGCCGATAGCCCAGGACGGTGGGGACGCGCCCGGCGCTGGTGTGGGGCTGCTCCAGATAGCCCAGGGCGGTCAGCTCGCTCAGTTCGCTGCGGATCGTGGCCGAGCTGACCTGCAGCCCCGCCTTCTCCGCCAGGAGCTTGCTGCCCACCGGCTCCGCCGAGGCGATGTATTCCTCGATGACGGCGGCCAGTATTTTCTTTTTGCGCTCGCTCAGCTTCGCCATGCCTTCGTCCCTCTTCCGCCCGGCAGTCGTGGTCCCCGGGCGCTGGCACTCTTTTCTTCTGAGTGCTAATTTACGCTCTTTTCCTCCGATTGTCAAGAGCCTTTGCAAAGGATTTGCAGCTTTTACCGATTGTTCACAGTTTGCCGGGGCGGCGGGGCGGATTTTTTGTAACTGTTCAGTACCCGCTTCGCTGGGCTACTGAACAGAGGGGTAGCGCTGCGCGAGCGCGGTGGCGCGGGAGAGGGCACACTCGCTCCGCGAGCGGTATTTTTGGCGAAAACGCGGTTTCCGCCAAAAATGATGGAACTTTTTTCGCGCCTGCGGGCGCGAACTTAAGCGAGGCAACGAGGGTACTGAATCGTTGCGGTTTTTTTATCAATTATAATATGTACAGGAGGCCAGAACAAAATCCGGGCGCGCCGTGGGAGTGTTCTCCACAGCGCGCCCGGCGTGCGTTTCGTTTATTTTTTGGTCCAGGTGCTCCACTTGTCCGCCAGGGAGTTGATCTGGCCGGTGAAGCGGGCGATCTCCTTGTTGGGGATGCCCCGACAGGCCCCGGCCACGTTCCGCAGCCGGTCCGCCGCCGCCAGCAGGGCGGAGAAGACCGTCTCGTTGCGCTGCTGCCGGGCGGTGAGGCGCTGCACCGGCACCCCCGCCGGGGTCTCCAGATAGCGCCCGGCCAGCAGATCGAAGACCGCGCCGGAGTAGGGGGCGCTGACGGTGAAGCCGTAGTCCTCCGCCAGGGTGGCGGCGTAGCGCTTGAGCGTCTCGTCCTCCCCGTGGTTGACGAAGACCATCCGGGGCTTGGGCGCGAAGGCGGTGATCCAGCGCAGCAGCCCCTCCCGGTCCGCGTGGCCGCTGACGCCGGGGAGGTAGGCGATCTCCGCCTTGACGCCGATCTCGTCCCCCAGAATTTTGAGCTGTTTTTTCCCGTCCATCAGCGCCCGGCCCGTGGTCCCGGCGGCCTGATAGCCCACGAAGAGGACCATGCTCTCCGGCCGCCAGAGGTTGTATTTCAGGTGGTGGCGGATGCGCCCGGCCTCGCACATGCCGCTGGCGGAGATGATGACCTTGGGTTCCGGGTCGTCGTTGATGGCCCGGCTTTCCGCGCTGCTGACGGCCATATGCAGCCCCGGAAACACCAGGGGGTTCACGCCCTGGGCCAGCATGTCCCGCATGTTGTCGTCAAAGTTGCTCTCGTCGCACTGGAGGAAAATGCCCGTGGCCTCGTTGGCCAGAGGGGAGTCCATGTATACCGGGAAGTCCCCGTGCCCGCGCACCAGGCCGCCGCGCTGGATCTCCCGCAGAAAATATAAGATCTCCTGGGTCCGCCCCACGGCGAAGGAGGGGATGACCACGTTGCCGCCCCGGTCCAGCACCCGCTGGATGCAGTCGGCCAGGTAGCGGACGGAGTTCTTCTCCCCCCGGTCGTGATTGCGGTCCCCGTAGGTGCTCTCCGTCAGCACATAGTCGGCCTCGGTGAGGTACTCCGGGTCCCGGATGATGGGCTGCAGGTGGTTGCCGATGTCCCCGCTGAACACGAGCTTCCGGGTCTCGTCCCCCTCCCGCAGCCAGACCTCGATGCTGGCCGAGCCCAAAAGGTGCCCGGCGTCGGCAAAGCGGATGTTCACATGTTCGCCGATCTGGTACAGTTCCCGGTAGGCGCAGGGGCGCAGCCGTCCGATGGCCCCCTCCGCGTCCTCCAGGGTGTAGAGGGGTTCGGCGGGGGGCTCGCCGGCCCGCTGCTGCTTGCGGCTCATCCACTGGGCGTCGCTGGCCTGGATGTGGGCGCAGTCGCGCAGCATGATCTCGCAGAGCTGGGCCGTGGCTGCGGTGGCGTAGATGGGGCCGCGAAAGCCCCGCTTGTACAGCAGCGGCAGCAGGCCGCTGTGGTCGATGTGGGCATGGGTCAGCAGCACGAACTCGATGTCCTCCGCCCGGACCGGGATCTCCTGGTTGACGAAGATGTCCTGCCCCTGCTCCATGCCGCAGTCCACCAGGCCGAAGTGGCCCGCCACTTCCAGCATGGTGCAGCTTCCGGTGACCTCGTGGGTCGCGCCCAAAAATGTCAGCTTCATCTGGTCTCTCTCCTCTCAGCCCTCGCCGTCGCCGCCCAGCAGGCGGGCGCTCTCCTCCAGGGGGAGGGCGGAGACGCCGCGCAGACGGCTGTTGATCTTTCTCGTGCGGACCCCCACCAGCTTGTCCAGCTCCGCGCCGGTCTGCTCGATGCGCTTCTGGGCGGCGCTCAGCACGTCCTCGAAGGCGGCAAACTCGGTCTTCACCGCGCCCAGCAGGGTCCAGACCTCCCCGGAACGCTTCTGGATCGCCAGCGTGCGAAAGCCCATCTGGAGGCTGTTCAGCAGGGCGGCGAAGGTGGTGGGCCCGGCGATGTTCACCCGGTAGCGCCGCTGCAGGGTCTCCACCATGCCCATGCGCACCACCTCGGCGTACAGGCCCTCGAAGGGCAGGAACATAATGGCGAAGTCGGTGGTGTGCGGCGGGTCGATGTACTTGTCCCGGATGTCCCTGGCCTCCGCTTTCAGCCGGGCCTCCAGGGCGTTGCGGGCGGCGGCCAGCCTGGCCGGGTCCCCGGTCTCGTAGGCGTCCAGCAGGGCGCTGTAGCTGTCGCCGGGGAATTTGGCGTCCACGGGCAGATAGACGCCGCTGCCGTCCTCGCCGGGCAGCCGGATGGCGTACTCCACCCGGTTGGCGCTGCCGGGTCGGGTGGCCACGTTGGTCTCGTACTGCTCCGGGCTCAGCAGCTCCTCCAAAATCGCCCCCAGCTGGTACTCCCCCAGGATGCCCCGGGTCTTCACATTGCTTAGGACTTTTTTCAGGTCCCCCACGCCGCTGGCCAGGCTGCGCATCTCTCCCAGTCCGGCGTAGACCGCCTCCAGCCGCTCGCTGACCAGGGCGAAGGACTGGGTGATGCGCTCGTCCAGGGTCTTTTGCAGCTTCTCGTCCACGGTCTGCCGCATCTCCGTGAGCTGGCTCCGGTTCTCCCGCTGCATGGCCTCCAGCCGGGTCTCCACCGTCCGCTGAATGCCCTCCAGGGCGGCGGCGTTCTGGGCGGAGAAGGTGCGGAACTGCTGATTCACCGAGCCGCTCAGGGTCTCGCTGACCGTGCGCATGGTGCTTTGCACCGTCTGGCTGGCCTCCCGGCGGCTGGCCCGGTTTTCCGTCAGCAGCTCGTGTTTCAGCCCCCGCAGCAGCAGGGCCGAGCGCTCCGTCACCTCGTCGGCCACCCGGTCGCCCAGCCGCTCCGGGCGCAGCCGGTGCAGACGGCGGAGGGTCAGGCCCAGCAGCACCAGGGCCGCCAGGGCTGCGGCCAGGGTCAGGCCCAGCAGCACCAGGGTAAGCGTCTCCATGCCGCGCCCCTCACTCGATGCGCAGGGCTTCCGCGTCCACGCAGCGCCCGGTCTCCGCGTCCACGGTGAACAGGGCGCACTCCAGCTTGCTCCGGCCCGAGGCGGAGGCGTAGCGCCGGGGCGGGTCGCCCAGGAACTTGCCGATGCTCTGCTCCGGGTCGATGCCCAGCACGCTCCGGGCCGGGCCGGTCATCCCCAGGTCGGTGATGTAGCCCGTGCCCCCGGCCAGCACCTGGCAGTCGGAGGTCTGGACATGGGTGTGGGTGCCCCAGACCGCGCTGACCCGGCCCTCCAGCAGATAGCCCATGGCCAGCTTCTCGCTGGTGGCCTCCGCGTGGAAGTCCACGAAGGTCAAAAGCGGCTCCCCCTCCTCCGCCAGCAGGGCGTCCACCGTGGCGAAGGGGTTGTCGGTGTTGGCGTCCAGGGTGAAACGCCCCAGGAGATTGATGACCCGCAGGGGGCCGAAGGGGGTCTCATAGACCCCCACGCCCCGGCCGGGGCACTGGGGCGCGTAGTTCAGGGGCCGCAGACAGCGGCTGGAGCGGTTCAGGTAGTCCTGTAGCTCATAGCGGGTCCAGGTGTGGTTGCCCAGGGTGATCACGTCCGCCCCGGCGCGAAAGATCTCCTCGCATTGGGCGGGGGTGACCCCCACCACATTGGCGTTTTCGCCGTTCACCACGACAAAGTCCAGGCCGTAGTGGCGGCGCAGTCCGGGCAGGGTGCGCCGCAGCATCTCCAGCCCCGGCTTGCCGCAGACGTCGCCCACCGCCAGCAATTTCATCAGCATACTGTTTCCTCCGTTTTCCAGAGAAGGATTGTTTTTTTGTAACTGTTCAGTACCCGCTTCGCTGGGCTACTGAACAGAGGGGTAGCGCTGCGCGAGTGCGGTGGCGCGGGAGAGGGCACACTCGCTCCGCGAGCGGTATTTTTGGCGAAAACGCGGTTTCCGCCAAAAATGATTGAGCTTTTTTCGCGCCTGCGGGCGCGAACTTAAGCGAGGCAACGGGGGTACTGAATCGTTACATTTTTCCATTATAGCATAGTATTGACAGGATTCGCAACGGTTAATCTGCGCATACTGACAGCGCAGTCACAAAGAAAGGGGAGAAGACGCCATGAAATTTGCCAAAGGCATGATGGCCGGGCTGATGGTGGGCGCGGGCCTGATGCTGGTGCTGGGCCCGGACAAGCGCAGCTCCAAGCGCCAGCTCAATCGGGCCCTGCGCAGCATGAAGCAGGCGGTGGAAGAGGCCGGGAGCGCCCTGGGGCTGGGCGTATGACGCAAAGACGCGCCGCTGAGATGACGGCGCGCCGAACATAGTTGTTTTTTACGCTTCCGGTTCCCCCAGCCGCCGGAGAAAGTCCTGAAAGTAGTCCGGCAGCTGCGTGGTGAAGCGCAGCCGCGCCCCGCTGCGGGGGTGCGTCAGCTCCAGCTCCCGGGCGTGGAGGCACTGACCGGCCAGGCCCTTGTCCGCCTTGCCCCGGCCATAGACGATGTCCCCGGCCAGGGGGTGGCCGATGTGGGCCAGGTGGACGCGGATCTGGTGGGTCCGCCCGGTCTCCAGGCGGCAGCGGAGATGGGTGTGGTCCCGGTAGCGGGCCAGCACCTCCCAGTGGGTGACGGCCTCCCGCCCGCCCCTGGGCAGCACCGCCATGCGCTTGCGGTCCGTGGGGTGCCGCCCGATGGGGGCGTCCACGGTGCCGCTGTCGGCGCGCATCCGCCCGCAGACCACGGCCTCGTAGATGCGGAACATGCTGTGGTCGGCCAGCTGGGCGGCCAGGCCCCGGTGGGCCAGGTCGTTTTTCGCAACGGCCAGCAGGCCGGAGGTGTCCCGGTCGATGCGGTGGACGATGCCGGGGCGCAGCACCCCGCCCACGCCGCTGAGGCTGTCCCCACAGTGCCAGAGCAGGGCGTTCACCAGGGTTCCGTCCGGATGCCCCGCCGCCGGATGGACCACCAGGCCCCGGGGCTTGTTGACCACGATCAGGTCCGCGTCCTCGTAGACGATGTCCAGGGGGATGTCCTGGGGCCGGGGGAGGGCCGGTTCCGGCTCCGGCAGGGAGAGGTCCAGGGCGTCCCCGGGGCGCAGGAGATAGTTTTTCTTCACCGCCTGCCCGTTCACGCGGAGGCCGCCGCTGCCCAGCAGCTTCTGGACGGCGGAGCGGCTCAGGTCCGGGACAAGGCGCGGCAGGAGAGCGTCAATGCGCTCTCCTGCCTGTTGCGCTGTGATTTGAAACCGCAGCTCCATCTCAAAGCTCCCGGAACTCCGACAGGATGCTCTCCAGGTCGAAGTCCTCTGCCTCCGGCTTTTGCGCCGGGGCCTTGCGCTGCGCTGCGGGCCTGGGCTCCACGGTGAAGGATTCCACCTTGGGCTCCGGGGGCGCGGCCACCTTTACGGCAGTGGCCTTCACCGGCGTTTCCTTCTTCTTTTTGGGACGGGGCGGGGGCTCCGGGGCCGCTTCCGGCGCGTTTGCCGGGGCGGGCTTTTCGGCTTCCGCCGGGGCTTTCGTCTCCGCAGGGGCCTCGGGTTTCGCCGCTTCCGGGACGGCGGCTTCCACGGCCTCCGCCGGGGCGGGCCGGGTCTTGGCCTGCTGCCCCTCCTTTTCGCCGCGCAGCATGGAGAGGATGAAGACCACCACGCCCACGGTGATGAAGATGTCCGCCACGTTGAACACCGGGAAGCGGATGCTCCGCAGGAGGGCCGGGTCGAGCATGTCCACCACCTCGCCGCTGATGACCCGGTCCAGGCAGTTGCCCACGGCTCCGGCCATGACGAAGGAGGCGGACCAGCGGGCGGCGGGCCGGGCGATGACGCCCTTGGCCAGCAGATAGATCACCACGGCCACGAAGACCACGCAGAGCACCACGAAAAACCAGCGGGCGCCCTCCAGGAAGTTGAAAGCCGCGCCGGTGTTGGTCTCATGGGTGAGGTTGAGGACCCCGGGGATCAGCTCCCGCAGTTCGTGGGGCTCCAGGTGGGTGCTGACATAGTACTTGGAGAGCTGGTCCAGGATCAGGGCGATGACCGCCGCAATGGCGTAATACATAAGGGATTCCTCCTTGCCGGAGCGGCCGTGCGGGAACACGGCCTTTCCGTTCTCATTCCGTGCGATTCAGCGTCCGGACCACCCGGGCGCAGCGGGGGCACAGGCCCTCGGCGTCGGGGCTGAGGCTGTGCTTCCAGCAGCGGGGGCACTTCTCGCCCCCGGCCTCGGCCACGGCCACCCGGAGGCCCGGCAGCCCGGCCTCGGTCCCGCCCTCGGCCTGGCCCAGGCGCACCTGGGAGACGATGAACAGGTCGGCCAGCTCGTCCTCGGGGAAGGAGAAGGGCAGGGGGCCGTCGCTCTCCAGGACCACCTGGGCCTCCAGGCTCTTGCCGATGCGCTTTTCCGCCCGGGCCTTCTCCAGCGCGCCGTTGACGGCCTCCCGCACGGTCAGCAGGGCGTCCCACTCCGCCATCCGCTCCGAGGCGTAGTCCGTCAGGGGCTGATACATCTCGTTGAACAGCACGTTGCGCCCGTCGTCCCCGCTGCGGTGGGGCATGGCCTGCCAGATCTCGTCGCAGGTGAAGCAGAGGATGGGGGCCATGATCCGGGTCATACCGTCCAGGATCAGATACAGGGCGGTCTGGGCGCTGCGGCGGGCCAGGCCCTCGCGCTCGTCGCAGTAGAGCCGGTCCTTGATCACGTCCAGATAGAAGTTGCTCAGCTCCACCACGCAGAAGTCGTTCACCGCATGGGTGATGGCGGAGAAGTCGTAGTCGGCATAGCCCTTCTGGCAGCGCTCGATGAGCCGGTTCAGGCGGGTGACGGCCCACTTGTCCAGCTCTGTCATCTCAGTGGGAGAGACCAGCGCGTCCGGGTCGAAGCCGTCCAGGTTGCCCAGGCAGTAGCGGGCGGTGTTGCGGAATTTCAGATAGTTCTGGCTGAGCTGCTTGAAAATCTCGTCGGAGCAGCGCACGTCGGCGTGGTAGTCGGCGCTGGCGGCCCAGAGGCGCAGCAGGTCCGCGCCGTATTTGTTGATGATCTCGTTGGGGTCCATGCCGTTGCCCAGGGATTTGTGCATGGCCCGGCCCTGGCCGTCCACGGTCCAGCCGTGGGTGATGCAGGTGCGGAAGGGCGCGCCCTGGCCCAGGGCCCCCACGGCGGTGAGCAGACTGGACTGGAACCAGCCGCGATACTGGTCCAGGCCCTCCAGGTACACGTCGGCGGGCCAGAAGCCCTGATCCCGCTGCATACTGGCGAAGTGGGTGGAGCCGGAGTCAAACCAGCCGTCCAGGGTGTTCTCTTCCTTCTCAAAGGGCCCCGCGCCGCCGCAGTGGGGGCAGGTGAAGCCCGCAGGCAGCAGCTCGGCGGCTTCCCGCAGGAACCAGGCGTTGCTGCCCTCGGCCTGGAAACGCTCCGCAATGGCGGCGATGCTCTCGTCGGTGCAGATGGGCTTGCCGCAGTCCGGGCAGTAGACCACCGGGATGGGCAGACCCCATTTCCGCTGGCGGGAGATGCACCAGTCGGCCCGCTCCCGGATCATGCTCTTCATCCGGTCGATGCCCCAGTCGGGCAGCCAGCGCACGTCGTCGCAGGCGGCGCAGGCCTCGTCCTTGAAGGCGTCCACGGAGCAAAACCACTGGGGCGTGGCCCGGAAGATGATGGGACCCTTGCAGCGCCAGCAGTGGGGGTAGGAGTGGACGATGTCCTCGCTGGCGAAGAGCGCGCCGGAGGCTTTCATGTCGGCCAGGATGACGGGATTGCTCTCGTCCGTGCCCATCCCGGCGTACTTGCCCGCGTAGTCAGTGTGGCGTCCCCGGTCGTCCACCGGGACCACCAGCTCCAGGCCGTAGCGGCGGCAGGTCTCATAGTCGTCCGCGCCGAAGCCGGGGGCGGTGTGGACGCAGCCGGTGCCGGAGTCCATGGTCACATAGTCCGCCGTGCAAAGCTGGCTGGTCTTGTCCAGGAAGGGGTGGCGGCAGAGCATATACTCAAAGAAGGAGCCGGGATGGGTCTCCAGGATCTCGTAGTCGGAAATGCCGCCCACGGCCATGACCTTCTCCAGCAGGGCCTCCGCCAGAATGTAGATCTCGCCGTTTCCTGCCTTTACGATGGCATAGCTGTCCTCCGGGCTGAGGGTGATGGCCAGGTTGCCCGGCAGGGTCCAGATGGTGGTGGTCCAGATCAGGACGTAGACGCTTTTGCCCGCCAGTTGGGGCAGACGGCCCAGGTCGTCGGCCAGGGGGAACTTGACGTAGACGGTGGTGACCGGGTCGTCGCGGTATTCGATCTCGGCCTCGGCCAGGGCGGTCTCGTCCTTGGGGCACCAGTAGACGGGTTTCAGGCCCTTGTAGATGTAGCCCTTCTTGTACATCCGCCCGAAGATTTTGACCTCCTCGGCCTCAAAGGAAGGGGCCATGGTCAGGTAGGGGTGCGCCCAGTCGCCGAGGACGCCCATGCGGACGAAGCTTTTGCGCTGCACGTCCACATACTTTTCGGCGTAGCGCTGGCAGGCCAGGCGGAAGTCGGCGGTGCTCATGGCCTTGCGGTTGAGCTTCTGGTCCCGGATGATGGCGCTTTCGATGGGCATCCCGTGGTTGTCCCAGCCGGGGACGTAGGGGGTCCAGTAGCCCCGCATGGCGTAGGAGCGGGTGATGATGTCTTTCAGCGCCTTGTTCATGGCGGTGCCCATGTGGATGTTGCCGTTGGAGAAGGGGGGGCCGTCGTGCAGGGAGAAGCGGGGCTTGCCCGCGTTCTTTTTCAGCAGCTCGTGATAGACGTCCTCCCGCTCCCAGCGGGAGAGCATCTCCGGCTCCCGACGGGGCAGCCCGGCGCGCATGGGAAAGGCGGTTTTGGGCAGACAGAGTGTTTTGTTATAGTCTTTGGCCATAGTTGACGTTCTCCATTGATCGAGATTGTGCCCCCGCGCAGCGCGGGGGAATGAAGCAAGGCGGGGCGGGCTTTTTTGGGTCCCGCCCCGGCTATGTTCTTGTGGCGTGGGTTCAGCCCGCGTCGGCCTCGCTGACCAGGTTGAAGGTCCTGGTGGGCTGCTCGTCCTCTTCCTCCGCGGCGGGGGCTTCCGCCTCCACGGGGGCGGGCTGTTCGGCGGGGGCTTCCTCCGGCTCCGCCGCGGCGGCGGTCTCCCGGCGGATGGACTTCACGAAGTCCAGGTCCTCCACCTTCCTGAGGAACTCCAGCTGGCGGCGGCACAGCAGGTCCATGCTGTCCAGGAACTGCACGCTGGCCTTGCGGCTCTCGTCCAGGCGGGTGTGCTCCAGCTCCACCTGGGCCTGGGCCTCGCCGGTGATGCGCCCGGCCTCCGCCTGGGCCTCGGCCAGGAGGGCGTCGGCCTTCTCCCGGGCCTCCCGCTCGATGCTCAGTCCCATCTTCTGGGCGGTGAGCAGGGCGGTACGCAGCGCGTCCTCGTTGCTGCGGTACTCGTCCACCTTGTCCACCAGCACCTTCATCTTGGCCCGCAGCACGGCGTTCTCCTTCTGGAGCAGGCCCAGATCGTTGGCCAGATCCTCCATGAAGCCGTCCACGGACGCCATATCGTAGCCGCCGAAGACGGCCTTTTCAAAGGTGATCCCCCGAATATCCTGCGCTTTGATCATGTCTCTCTTCCCCTATCTCTGTTTCTCAAGTATGGCGCGGCGGCTCAGAAGTAGACGCCCGTGCCGCTGCCGGCGTCCTCCAGCCGCTCACCCACCAGGTCCACGTTGGGCGGGGTGAGGATGAAGGTGTTGGCGGCGACCTTCTGGATGCTGCCCTCGATGGCGTAGGTGACGCCGGAGAGGAAGTCCACCAGGCGGCGCACCACGTCCTTGGGGGTGGTCTCCAGGTTCAGCAGCACCGCCCGCTTGGCGCGCAGGTGGTCGGCGATCTCCGCGGCGGTGTCAAAGCGCTCGGGCTTGACCAGGATGACCTGCATCTGGCCGCCGTTGCTGAGGTTCACCACCTTGCCCTCCTTGCCGGAGCGGAAGGAGCGGGCAGGGGCGGGCGCGGCGCTCTCGCCGCTGCCGCCGCCGAAGCCGGAAAAGGGGTTGGCCCGGGGGCGCTCCTCCGGTTCGCGGACCGCCTCAGCCTCGTCTACAAATTCGTCCTCGTCTGCGTAAGGACGGGTCAGTTTTTTCAGTTCGTCAAAGAAACCCATCGTCTCTCGGCCCTCCAATTTATAGAATGTTTCCGGAAGTCTCAGCGGGAGCGGCGCTGTCCTGGGGCGCGGCGTAGTTGCGCGCACCGAAGATGGCCGAGCCGACGCGCACCATGTTGGCGCCCTCGGCCACGGCCTCGACATAATCGTCGCTCATGCCCATGGATAGAAAGTCCATAGAGACATTATCATATTTTTTTTCGCCGTTGTCAACAAAAAGCTGACGCATTGCGACAAAATAACGGCGATTGCTTCCGTTTTTTTCTAAAATCGGGGGGACGCACATGAGTCCCCGCACAAAAACGCCCTCCGTCCGGCCCGCCAGAGCCAGCAGTTCCGGCAGCGCGGCGGGGGGAATGCCGGATTTCTGCGCCTCTCCGGCGATGGAGATCTCGATCAGGATGTCCTGGCGCAGCCCCAGGGCCACGGCCCGGCGGCCGATGGCCCGGAGCAGGGCGGGGCTGTCCACCGACTGGATCAGGTCCACCCGGCCCACCAGCTTGTTCACCTTGTTTTGCTGCAAATGTCCGATGAAGTGTTTGGGCGCGCCGGAGTAGGCCCCCTGGGCGTCCTTTTCCAGAAATTCCTGCACCCGGTTCTCCCCGCAGGCGTCCACCCCCGCGGCGATGGCCGCCCGGATGCGCGCAGCGTCGTTCATCTTCGTGGCCGCCACCAGCGTCACGGCGCGCCCGCCGGAGACCGCCGCAATGGCCTGCTGTACAGCGCGCACGTTTTCCGCAATGTCCATAGCCTTTGCCTCCCTCTCTGGTTCTCTCTTTTTTTCCTTACGGCGGCAAGGGACCGGGGACGGGCGCAAGCCCCGTCTTCCCGCTCCCCTGCCGCCCCGGCGCTCAGGCGTCGATCAGCTTGCCTTCCTCCAGGTCCTTGCCCCGGACCACCACGGTGTTGCCCTCCCGCAGCGCGTCGGCGGCGCTGCCCCGCTCCACGATGACGTACTCGTTGGCGGCGTAGAGAATGCGGATGGGCTTGCGCTCCAGGCGCATGGCGGTGACGCACCAGACGTAGGTGCTCTGCGTCTCCTCGTCCACCTGGACCGCCTGGGCCGGGATGCGGATGCCGCTGTAGGAGCCGAAGATGACGCTGGCCGTGGCGCTGCGCAGGGCCAGGGTCTCCGCCATGGCCGTGTCGCAGCGAAACAGCACCGTGACGCTGCCGTTCTCCGAGGGGCTGATGCTCAGCACCCGGGCGCTGATGTCGGCGCTGTAGTGGCGGCCAAAGTTCAGCTTGGCGCTGCGGCCGGGGCTGAGGTTCGCCGCGTCCACGGAGCGCATCGCCGCCGCGAAATACCAGCGATAGCCGGAGACCAGCTTGCCGAAGGCCTCCGGCACCGTCTCCCGCCCCTGCTCGATCAGCTCCTCCAGGCGGCTGGGGGAGACGCCGTCCACGTCCTCCATACGCAGATGCTCATAGCCGTCCACCAGGGAGCTGAAGGTGCTGGGGAACTCGGCCCGGATGGACACATCGTCGTCGGCCACCCGGGCGCGCAGCGTGCGCAGCTCGCCCTGGAGCTCGTCCAGCCGGGCGTAGGAGATCTGGCTGCTGTCCACGCCCAGCAGCAGCCCGCTCAGCTGCGTGGCCGCGCTGTCCAGGTTCAGCATATCGTGCCGGGCGGCCACCGCCGCCACGTTCCGGGCGGCGGCGGTCAGGGCCGTCTCCCGGCTGGTGACGCTGCTGACGCTGCTCAGGCCCGCCAGGGCAGCGGAGACCCGCTCGATCTCCGTCTCCAGGGCGTGGATGCGGTTGGCGCGCTCCAGGCCCTCCGGGCCGCTGACCGCCGTGGCCACCACGCTCCCGGCGGCCACCCGGGCCCCGTTCGCCGCCGTCACGTCCACATAGGGGGCGGTGCTGGTCAGCACCGTCTCCTCCCGGATCAGGATGCCGCTGGCGGTGCCGCTCAGGTCGAAGTCGGCGCTGATGGCCTCCGCCGTGACGACGCCGTTTTCCAGCGCCCGGAAGGCGTAGCTGCCCAGATAGGCCAGAAAGCCCAAAAACAGCAGCACCGCGATGAAGATGGTCAGTCGGTCGGTTCGTTTCATGTCGCTTCTCTTTCTCTTGCGGCAGGGCGCTTGGCCTGCCTTATTCCTCCACGCCCAGCTCCAGGGGCCTGGGGGGCGCGACGGTGGAGATGGCGTGCTTGAAGATCATCTGCTGCCGCCCCTCGCTCTCCACCAGCACCACAAAGCTGTCAAAGCCCCGGATCACGCCCTTGAGCTGGAATCCGTTCATCAAAAAGACGGTGACCACGCACCGCTCCCGCCGTGCGGCGGCCAGGAACTGGTCCTGATAATTCGGAAGTTTCTGCATCGTTCGGCTCCTTTTCCGGGCGCCGAAGGGCTGGCTGCTGCCATGATACCACATCCGGCGCCTTATGTAGAATGATTTTTACAGAATTTCTCTGTGCCGTCATTCTACGCTCAGAGCCGGGCAAAACCCGTCGAAGTTCGTTGCCTGGCCGCAGTTTTGCTCAGCCCCGCCAGAGGGCCAGGACTTCCGCCGCCCCCTTTGCGATGTCCGGGGAGCCGTCCCAGAGCAGCCAGTGCAGCGCCCGGTCCCGCCGCAGCCAGGTGAGCTGGCGCTTGGCGTAGCGCCGGGACTCCATCTGGATGCGCGCCACGGCCTCGGCCCGGCTGCATTCCCCCCGCAGGGCGCTTGCTGCCTCCTTGTAGCCGATGGCCTGCATGGCCGTGCTCTGCGCGTCCAGCCCGGCGGCGAGCAGTCCGGCCACCTCGTCGAACAGCCCCGCCGCCTCCATCTGCGCCACCCGCTGGTCGATGCGGTCATAGAGCCGCTGGCGCTCGGCAAAGCACAGCGCCACCCGCAGGGAGGGCCAGCGGGGGGGCAGGGCGGATGTGCGTGCGTCGTGGGCGCTGATGGTCTCCCCGGTGAGAAGCCAGACCTCCATGGCCCGGACCAGGCGCTTTTTGTCCGCCGGGGCCAGACGCGCAGAGCGCTCCGGGTCCACGGCCCGCAGCCGCTCCCGAAAGGCCGCTCCGCCCAGGCGGTCATAGTCGGCGTTCAGTTCCTCCCGCAGCGCCCCGTCGCCCTGGGCGGCGAAGTCCCGGCCCGACAGGAGGGAGTCGATATATAAATTGGTGCCGCCCACAAGAATGGGCTGTTTTCCTCTGGAGAAGATGTCCTCCACCGCGCCCTGGGCCAGTTCCACCCAGCGGGACACGGAGAAGGGCTCCCATGGCTCGGCCACGTCGATGAGGTGGTGGGGCACACCCTTTGTCTCCTCCGGGCGGACCTTGGCCGTGCCGATGTCCATGCCGCGATAGACCTGCATGGAGTCGGCGGAGACGATCTCTCCGTCCAGACGCAGGGCCAGCTCCACCCCCAGGGCGGTCTTGCCGGAGGCGGTGGGGCCGGTGAGCACCAGCAGCCGCCGCGTATTCCCGTCCATGGCGGCCTCACTTTCCCGTGCGCAGGAACTGCCGGTCCAGTTCCGCCCTTGTCAGCCGGACGCTGACCGGGCGGCCATGGGGGCAGGTGCGCACTTCCCCGCGCAGCACCCGGACGGCCAGGGCCTCCAGCTCCGCCGGGTCCGAGCGGTCCCCGGACTTGATGGCGGCCTTGCAGGCCACCGTCCGCAAAACCCGCTCCCGCAGGTCCTCCGGGCGGCCCTGGCCCAGGGCCTCGGCCAGTTCCTCCAGGGCCGCCAGCGCGTCCCCCGCCAGCTCGGCGGGCACGGCCCGGAGTACCACTCCATCCTCGCCGAAGCGCTCCAGCTCAAACCCGGCCTCGGCCAGCAGCGGCCCGCTGCGCTCCAGCAGCTCCGCCGTGTCGCCGCCGCAGTTCCAGCTCAGGGGCGTCAGCAGGGTCTGGCGCATCTGTGGCCCCAGCCCGGCCAGCAGCCGGTCGAAGTTCAGCCGCTCGTGGGCGGCGTGTTTGTCGATGAACAGCAGGCTCCCCTCCGTCTCCACCAGGATGTAGGTGCCCAGGGCCTCCCCGATCAGGCGATGGGGGGGCACAGGGGGGTCCGGCGGGCTTGTCCGCGCCGCGTCCTGCACGGGTTCCGGGCCGGGAACGGAAGGGGCTTCCGCCTTCTCCTGCGCCCGCGCCATCCCATCCGCCGGGCGAAACAGTTCCGGCCTGGGGACGCTGGGGCTCAGTTCATAGGGGGGCAGCGCGTCGTGCAGGGGCAAAACGCTCTGCACCGGGTGAAAGGGCTCCTTTGGCGCCGGCGCGGGCCGGACGGCGGGGGAAGTTTCCGGGGCGCTCTGGCCCTGGACGCGCTTTGCCGTGCCCGGGGACAGCCGGATCTCCGCCGTGCCGCGCTCCCCCGGGGCCTCCAGCGCCCCCCGGACGGCGGAATACACCGCCTCGAAGACCGCCCGATCGTCGCTGAACTTCACCTCGCGCTTGGTGGGGTGGACGTTCACGTCCACCTTCCCGGGGGCGAGCGTCAGCCAGAGCACGGCGGCGGGGAAGCGCCCGGACAGCAGACTGTTCCGATAGGCCTGTTCCAGGGCCGTCTGCACCGTCAGGGAGTGGAAGGCGCGGCCATTCAGGAAAAAGTACTGGCCGGCCCGGCTGCCCCGCCCGGCGTGGGGGGCGCTGACGTAGCCGCGCACCCGCAGGCCCCCGGCCTCCCCTTCACAGAAAAGCAGTCCCATGGCAATGTCACGGCCCAGCAGGGAGTAGACCGCGCTTTTCTCCTGCCCGTCGCCGGGGGAGAAGAAGACCTCCTCCCCGTCCCGGCGCATCCTCAAACTCACCTCCGGGTGCCCCAGGGCGCAGCGTAAGGCCGCGCCCACGCAGGCGGCGGCCTCCGCCCGGTCGCTTTTCAGGAACTTCCGCCGGGCGGGGGTGTTGTAAAAGAGGTCCTGCACCAGCATGTCCGTGCCCTCCGGCGTGCCCACCGGGTTCATCTCCTGGATGTCCCCGGCGGTCAGCAGTACCCGCGTGCCCACCGCCGCGCCCCGCTCCCGGGTCCGAAGCTCGATGCGGCTGACGGCGGAGATGGCGGCCAGGGCCTCCCCCCGGAAGCCCAGGGTGGAGATGGCCTCCAGGCCCCGCTCGTCCCGCAGCTTGCTGGTGGCGTGGCGCTGGAAGGCGATCCCCGCGTCCTCCGGGCTCATGCCGCAGCCGTCGTCCGTGACGCGGATGGAGGCCATGCCGCCGTGGCGGATCTCCACGCCGATGCACCTGGCCCCGGCGTCAATGGCGTTTTCCACCAGCTCCTTCACGACGCTGGCGGGGCGCTCCACCACCTCGCCCGCGGCAATCAGGTCCGCGACGTGGGGGGAGAGGATGTTGATGACAGACATAGGCGGCCTCCGGTGGGAAAAATGGCAGGGGCAATTATTTTTTTCATTATACTATAAACAGATTGAAAAAGCTACACCAAAATGCTATAATCACTTGTTACTGACACGGGAACTCTGCAAAACCCGCTTGCCTCGCAGAGTTTCGCGCCCGCAGGCGCGAAATAGAGTTCAATCCATTTTTGCCGGAAACCGCGTTTTCGGCAAAAATACCGCTCGCGGAGCGAGTGTGCCCTCCCCCGCGCCACCGCGCTCGCGCAGCGCAGCTTTTTCCGTTCAGAACCCAGCGAAGCGGTTCTGAACGGATACCAGGAAGGAAGGACGGCCATGGCATACGAGAGAACCGAGCTGCCCCGGGCGCAGATCGAGGCCCAGGAGGCGGTGGCGCACCGCATCGCGGCGCGCTTTGCCGCCGAGGGGCGGCGGCCCCTGGCGCTGGTGGACACCTACGGCTGCCAGCAGAACGAGAGCGACAGCGAGCGCATCCGGGGCTATCTGGCGGAGATGGGCTGCGGCTTCACCGACGACGAGTTCGCCGCCGACATCATCGTGGTCAACACCTGCGCCGTGCGCGAGCACGCCGAGCAGCGGGTGCTGGGCAACGTGGGCGCGCTGAACCACACAAAGAAGGCCAAGCCCGGCCAGATCATCGCCCTGTGCGGCTGCATGGTGCAGCAGCAGCACATGGCCGAGCGGGTGAAGCGCAGTTACCCCATCGTGAACCTGGTCTTCGGCCCCCACGAGCTGTGGCGCTTCCCGGAGCTGCTGGAGCGGGTATTCAATGAGCGCAAGCGCGTCTTCGCCGTGGACGAGAGCGCGGGCACGGTGACGGAGGGCGTCCCCCGGCGGCGGGACGGCCGGGTGAAAGCCTGGCTCAGCGTCATGTACGGCTGCAACAACTTCTGCACCTACTGCGTGGTGCCCTACGTCCGGGGCCGGGAGCGCTCCCGGCGGCCGGAGGAGATCGTGGCCGAGGCGCGGGAGCTGGTGGCCGCCGGATACAGGGACATCACCCTGCTGGGCCAGAACGTCAACAGCTACGGCCGCGACCTGGGCAGCGGGACGGACTTCGCCGACCTGCTGCGGATGCTCAACGGCATCCCCGGCAAATTCATCCTGCGCTTCATGACCAGCCACCCCAAGGACGCCACGGAGAAGCTGTTCCGGGCCATGGCGGAGTGCGAGAAATGCGCCCACCATCTGCACCTGCCGGTGCAGGCCGGGTCCGACCGGGTGCTGCGGGCCATGAACCGGGGCTACACGGCGGCGGAGTATCTGGAAAAAGTGGCCCTGGCGCGGCAGTATATGCCCGACCTGGCCCTGACCACGGACATCATCGTGGGCTTCCCCGGCGAGACGGAGGACGAGTTTGCCGAGACCCTGCGCCTGGTGGAGACCGTGCGCTATGACAGCATGTTCACCTTCCTCTATTCCCCCCGGGTGGGCACAGTGGCCGCCGGGCTGCCGGACCCCCGGTCCAAGGCGGACAAGCAGCGCAGCTTTGACGCGCTGGTGGCCCTGGCCACGGAGATTTCCAGCCAGCGCCACGCGGCCCTGGTGGGACAGACGCTGGAGGTGCTGGCCGACGGCTATGACCCGGAAGCGGACTGGCCCCTCAGCGCCCGGACTCGCAACGGGCGGCTGGTCCACCTGCGGGGCGGGGACGCATCCCTCCTGGGGCAGTTTTTCCCGGCGCGTATCACCGGGAGCAGCAGTTGGTCCCTGTTTGGGGAAAGCGCGATCGGATAAGGGGGCGTTTGGGATATGGCTGAACTGACCCCCATGAAACAACAATACCAGGCTCTCAAGGCCCGCTACGCCGACTGCCTGCTGTTTTTCCGCCTGGGCGACTTCTACGAGATGTTCGACGAGGACGCGAAGACGGCGGTGCGGGAGCTGGACCTGACCCTGACCACCCGGGACCGGGGCAAGCCCCCGGAGGAACAGACCCCCATGTGCGGCGTGCCCTACCACTCCGCCGAGGCCTACATCGGGCGGCTCATCGCCAAGGGCTACAAGGTGGCCATCTGCGAGCAGCTGGAGGACCCGGCCCTGGCGAAAGGGCTGGTGACCCGGGACGTGGTGCGCATCATCAGCCCCGGCACCGTGACGGACAGCAGTATGCTGGAGGAGGGCCGGAGCAACTACATCGCCGCCGTGCTGCTGGAAGGGGAGTCCGGCGCGGTCTGCTTCGCGGAGGTCAGCTCCGGGGAGCTGTGCGTCTGCGCATACGAACAGGACGCCCGGAGCCACATCCTCAGCGAACTGGGCCGCTTTGCCCCAAAAGAGGCGCTGCTCAGCCCCGAGGCCATGGCCGAGTCCGGCCTGCGGGACTTCCTGCGCCGCCGCCTGGACGCCCGGCTGGAG
>Ga0310697_10001612_pt1 | contig 25739 bp, 24 predicted proteins | sample 172DNAGHGlowgp2_FD_203883 | JGI IMG/M metagenome (GOLD analysis project Ga0310697, IMG submission 203883) | Sheep rumen microbial communities from Palmerston North, Manawatu-Wanganui, New Zealand - 1728 DNA GHGlow gp2 (v2) (version 2) | ecosystem: Host-associated > Mammals > Digestive system >...
TAGATTAATAGAGCTAACATCCACAGATTATTTAGCATCACAAGATAGCGATGATGTGAGTTTCTTAGATAGATTAGAATTAGAATATAAGTTTCTAGAAGAACATAAGGATTATGCGGTAGTAGCATGAAATAATGAAATAATAGATGAAGAATGAAAAATAATATGACATAGAAAATATTCAGATAATATTAGAAGTGTAATACTAAAAAAATCTCCAGTATCTCATCCAACTACAATGATGAGGAAAAAGGATTTTTTAGCAGTATGATGATATTCAAAAGTTAAATATGTAGAAGATTATGATTTATGGATAAAGTTATATAGTGAATGATATAAAATTAAGAATATAGACAAAGAGTTATTGAAATATAGAATCAGGAAATGAGCACAGAAATGACACGTAAAAGAGACAATTAAATGAACATTAAACTGTCAGAAGAAAGCTTATGAAAAGATTAAGCCATCATTTTCTGATAGAGTCTATCATATATGTTTACGTTGTTTAACGTTATTGCCAAATAAATGGATTATGGCCCTCTTTAAGTTATTAACTTACTAATCATATATGGAGAATCCATTAGTATCAATATTAATAGTTACATATAATGCTGAAAAAACTATAGGATGGACTCTTGCATCAATTTTTGATCAAAGTTATAAAAATTATGAAATACTAATACTAGACAACAATTCTAACGATAAAACAATTGAAACAATAAAATCTTTTAACAACCCTAAAATAAAAATATTTTCAGAAAATAAAAATATTTGACCATATAAATGATTAAATTACTTACTGGATTATGCCAAATGAAAATATGTTGCAATACAGGATCACGATGATGTTTGGTATAAGGAAAAGATAGAAAAACAAGTGAAATTTCTGGAAAACTACAAAGATTATGTTTGATGCTGAACTTGATGTATTGATTATTTTGCAGCTGATAATACATGATACTTAATTCAAGAAAAAGAATGTGATGATTACTTGGTATATCATACATCATTGATGTTTAGAAATGAATGATACAGATATGATACTTCAAAATCATTCTTATGTGATTGTTATTTTATGAGGTATATCTTGTGTAAAAATAAAAAGAATCTTCATGTAATACCATGAATAATGACATTACATTACAACAAAAAAGATTGAAGTAATTTATCTAATTCTTGGTTTAAATTAAATGTAAATAATATCAAAACATATTTCAAAGTTTACTGATATGATATTTATCATTTACTAGCTTTAGTATATATTATAATATTGAAAACTATTCCAAATAATTATAGAAAAAAAATACAAGAATTCTTTTTAAGAAAAATAAAATGAAAACATACATTTAATAAAATAACAACAAATAATATTACAGAAATGATTAGTTTCATAAAATAACACTGATGAACTTAAAGATGGAAAAAATGTTTAACAAAAGTGATGGTTTTCAATACAAAATTAAATATTTTTTTTGTTATTTTATTTCACAATAATCGAATCAATCAATAAAAACAAAAATTACGCACAAAAATATACATATGCATAAAATATCAATAATTAGCTTTTTGCTCGGGATATCACTTTCGTTTTGTTAAATTTAAATATTTATAATATAAATTTACCAGTTTCTTAGGAATATTACTGTATTGTATATATGGCTTGTTCAAACAATGTACAATTTCTGCATCATTTAATCAAGTATTAAAAAATTTACTCGTTATTCGATAATTCATTCATTTTTTATAAACATAAACATCATCTTGAAAAATAATATTCAAATAGTCTTGATCGGAATTATCAATCCACTTTCAATATTTTTTGTTAATATCTTCTATCAAATTTTTTGTAATATTATACCCTGAAAACTTTTCAACATTAATTAATAATACTCCTGCATTTATGTATTGTTTTAGTTGAAAATTATATTCAGAAATAAATCTTGTAACATCAATATCATAATATCAAACGATAGCCTTTCATTTCGTATCCATATTATAAATTCTACCAATATCCTTCATAATTAATACATCACAATCAATATATAACAATCTATCGATATTATTAATATAATTAGGAAAAAACAAGCGATACCATGTTCACCATGTTAAGTTTCTACGATTAATAACAGATTCTTTAATCTCTTTAGGAATAAAATTTTCACGTATAATAAATTCAATCTCCTGATTATACAAATCAACAATTCTTTTCAATTCTTTTATATTCTCTTCTGAGAGACAGGAAGACATAATAAAGATTTTAATTCTATGATTCTTGTTAGTTTCTAGTAATGATAATATAGTAACTGCACAATGCCTCATATAATCTCACTTAAAGTCATCAATACAGAGAAGAATGTTCATTATTTTTCATGATTTCATATTGTTAACTTATAATTATAAATAATTTTTCATAAAATTTTTGTAATTTTTCAATAACATTTTAAAAATAAATTTAATATTTCAGCTATGAGAACACCTCAAAATCAAAAATATTTATATTGATAATAAAAAACTTCCTCTTTTGCCAATTTATTATTAGAAGTAGTGAGACTATTACACCATTCTCTGAAATTGCTTATATTATTTGGATAATAGCAAATTTCTTTTCCACTTTTCAACATTTTTAATCGCATTCAATAATCCGAAGCTATCTTTTTATCTTCATCAAACAATTGCATTTCAAGTAAAGACTCTCTCTTTACTAAACATGTAGGGTGAAATATTAAAACATTACATCAAAAATTTTTAAATAAAAACTGCTTTATACGAAAAAATTTTTCAATTCACTTTTTAACAACTCAATTATTTACTATATTAAGTATTCCATAATACAAATCTTTATTCCCCGTTTTTTCAACAAACCCCAAATATTTATCCAATACACCTTCAACCAAATAATCATCGCTATTTAAACACATTATATATTTTCATTTTGCCTCCTTTATGCCTTCATTCATTGCATTATATACTCATTTAGGTTTGCGTTTAATTATTTTAACGTTTGAATAATCTTTTATATATTTTTCCACTATATCTTTAGTTTTATCTTTAGAATCTCAATCCACAAAAATATGTTCATAAACACCTATATCTAAATTCTGATTAATAACACTATTTATACATTCTTCTAAATATTTTTCACTATTTAATGTACAAGTTATAATAGATAATTTCATACCTCTTATAAATAATCACTAATAAAATAATGAATGCTCTTTCCACCTTTTCCTCAAATATCTAACAAAAGGAATCTTCCAATAAATCCACTCAACAATATAATTAAAAAACAATAACACTCTAAACAACCATAACTGTTTAAGAAAAACCATTCACATATAAAATTTCATATGCATCTGAAAATGTAATGTCTTCACTAAAAATCTCTTTTTACCTTTATATAAATATGCCTTATTCTTTATCATTTTAAAATACTTCTTTCAAAAAATCGTTTTATATCATTCAGATTCATTTATATAACCATCATAAACCACTCAATCTCAATGATCTTCTCTTAAATCAAAAACTTTTTCTGGAAATTTATGTAAATATAATTGAAATATACTCATATCAGATCTTCTTGGTTGATACATTAATGGCCAATCCAATAGTTCCTTATATAACTTTTTATCCTTGTAACAATTTAACATAAAATCACAAAATTCTTGCAACGCTTCCTGAGAAAAAACATACGTTGTATGTCCACTAAAATTTGGGAAGGCTAAATCATAATCTCAATAACTTTCAATCCTTTTAAACTCTTCTTCTGCATTTCAATAATACAATATATCACTATCTAAATATACACATCTTTCCAAGTTCTCTGCCTTCATAACATCCAATAGTACAAATCGTCTCTGGAAGCAGATTAATTCAAATCAATATACTCATCTTGTATCATGTACATAATATTTTTCAAAATCATTTTTATTATAATCATCAAAATTTACATGCTTTATATTATATTTCTTTGCTATATCCAAATTCTTTTCATCTCATATCAAAATTACATCATTCCCATTTTGCAATGATTGTTTAATGGAAATTTCTAAATATTTTGGTCATCACTTATGAATATATACAACTGGATATTTATTCATTATGTTTTCCAAATAATAAAAAATCCAACAAAATAAACTTTGTCGGACTGTATAAATGATTTGGCATCTTCACTATATCTATGATAATCAGAATTGCAAGTAATTTTACACCTTGCATTTTATCCTCATATTCATAATCTCTCCCAACGTGTCTAACCTAAAAAAACAGAAAGGAGGTGAATGTGAAAAGTAAGAGATGGATTGCAATCATCGGTCTGATTGCTCTGGCCTGCTTGGTTTCTGGTAAGGCCCTTTCGTAGTTCGCTACTGAGACTCTGGGTGAGTATCTTCATCCAGAGTCCTTTTTTATAATTCTTCTTTTTTTTGAAAAATTTTTTGATATATTAAATATGATACAAATATAATTTATTTTCTTCTGTATAATATCATGAATGAAGTACTAGAATTCCTCAGGAATTGCTGAACGTATTATTTAGCAACCGTTGAATGAGATCAGCCAAGAGTTAGACCATTCTGAACTATAAATATTTTCGAAGATAAACTTTACATTCAAACTTGAAAATCAAAGAATGTCTCAAAACAAATTCAAGCAAATCCAAAAGTAGAAATTAGTGCTGCACTAGATTGAAGATGGATTAGAGTTTCATGAGAATTAGTTAGAGATGATCGTGTTGAGGCAAAAAAATCTATGTTGGATAGATATCCAGAGCTTAGAGGAATGTATGATGAAAATGATCACAATACAGAGGTCCTCTATTTCAAAAATCCAACTGCAACTATTTATTCTTTCACACAGGAGCCTAAAGTTATCGAATTATAATTTATTTTTCTTTCCTGTTTGTTTCACTGTTCCACATTTTTCAAACAGTTCAATAATTTCATCATGTTTAACTATAGTTTCATCTCTCAGAAAAGTATCAGCGTGTCGAACAGCGATATTCAAACTTTTATAGTTTTTCAAAATATTCTCAATTTCAGATTCTGACTTTACTTCAAATTTAAATTTTTTTGAAAAGAATTCAAAAAGCTGATTCATATTGAAGATTCTATGTCAATTTAAGATTAGTTTATTATTTGTTAATTGAATCATTTTTTCTATCATTACTTAAATCATAAGTTTTACAAACTCAATTATCTGAATACGGTGCGTGAAGAGTTTGAGTTTCATCATCATATTCTAGGTAACTTTTCCCATAAAAATGTCAGATTTCTTCAAATGGTTTCTCTCATGGAATTACAGGTAATCTATATTCAATAGCTTCAAGCCAAGTCTCTTTATCTCAAATGACTACCAAAATTTCTTTCATTCAATCTCACTGATTGAAATCTTCAAAATACATTTCCACAAAAAGTCAGTCCAATAATTCATTGTAATCATCTACAATGTTATTCTTGAAATCATAAATAAAGTTATATCATTCATTTCCATTAATTCACAAAATTTTTGTTCAATTTGGACTATCAGGTCATATAGCAAAATATTCTTCAATTCAGTCTCAGTTCAAATCTATACTTTTCTCTCTTTTTTCGAAATCTCTTTTCAAAGTTATAAAATCTGAATAAATTCAATCATTTATTCCATAAACCATCTGACTTGGAAAATCTGGAGCAATATAATATGGATCTAGTTTACATCATGTGTACATATATTCATTTACTGTAAATCCGTAGAAATTTCCAGGATTCTTACTTATATGATAAGTTAGATTACATTCATTTTCTTCATAATTCTCTCCATCTTCCAAAGCATCATCCAAATATCTAGCTTTTACTTCAACATCTTTTTCTGAAGCCTGATTTATACTATCTATTTCAAATCTTGTCGCCCTTCATTTATTTCCAATCAAATCTGAACCATAATACTTATAGGTGAAAAGTAAATATTTGTCCCCACTCAAAATCATTCAGTCTTGAATTATTTTACTTCAATCTTGCAATGTATCTCAAATTACATCATTCAAAATCTGATCGATATCAGATTTTTTATAAACAACTTTTACTTCTTCATCTACTGGGAAAACTCAATCATGGACATCTCAATCATTTGGGATAAAAGAATCCTGCAAAATAGGGTAGTATGGATTTTCTGGAGCTTCTTCCTGATTCTCATACTTATCCATATAGTTGTTATTCAAGATATTGAAAATGAAAGTTCATTTTTGTTCATCTGTGCTTAGTGGCTTATTCCAAGTATCAGCTTGGTCATTTTCCAAATTAATTATTCATTCCAAAAGATATGATAATTTGTCATATTCATTTCATGTTAAACTGATTTCTTGAGGATAATTTATTTCTTCATCAATGACTACAGGTAAGGTTGGAGAGCATCCATTTAGAGCTATACAAGCTAAACTCAAAAGAAAAATCTGATTTTTAATTTTCATAAAAAATATAACTGATATAAATCGACTCAATATTAAAAATATATTTAATAAATTCAATTATTTATATGTTATTGTTATGTTATTCAAATTTTACCTCAATTTCTTCTTGTGTGTCCTGTGTCGCATCTTCGAACGACATTTCATCCAATTTAGATAGATTAATTCTGTCTCACTCCATCTCTAGTTGATCTAATTTTTTGGATACAGATTCATCTGGGAAAATTCGTGTACTCATATCACATACTTCATCCAATTCCAATACTTCAGGAGACTGAATTATTGCAAAAGTGGATCATTCATATGTTACCAAAAAATTTAATTTATCTCAATTTCATAGGAATACTTTAATAAAAGCTCATCAAATATCATATTCTCCAGGAAAATCGATAGATAAGAGATTACCTCTGTCATAAGCCATTTCTTCTCATACCTTTGACATTAAATTGATAATTCAGACTTCTATCTCTGTAGGATTAAACAAAAATTTATTTTCTATCAAGATTCAGTTTTCTGTCTTTTTGATATCGATAGCCATTATTTTACCATAATTATAAAAACATAAAATCTTTTCATAAGAATACCTTATATATAAGATAACAAGAAAGAAATGCAAGATTTAATTTTAAGTTGCTTGAATTTTGATTTAGAATTATTAAAGTTTAATTAATATTTTTTGATTTTTAAAAATTTTATACCAAAAATAGATGCGAGCTTGAATATTACAGTTTTTATGAGGAGTCGGATTCTTCCTTTTTGGAATAAATTATATGGAACAGGCTGTTGCTGGATTTTCTAGCTGATGATTCAAAAATTTTATGAAAAAATTCACATCAACAGTTCTGAAATCTTTTTGAACATGAATTTTGGTTACTACTATATTACAAAGTTCAAATATTATGTCCGTATTGGTGTTAGCTTTTGTTTGAACTGGAATATTATCATTAACGTCAGCATTAGCAGTTATTCTCTGAGTAAATATAGGTACAATGATTCCTACTTCAATTCTATGAATGGTGTGACTAAGTTTCAATGTATCTATGGTTGCTTTTCCTTTGATTCTTTTATGAGCTATTTGTATAAATTTTCTTTCTCGTTGGAATAAAATCGAAGCTATTGGTAAATTCATACTTAGTTTATGATTGATTTTTCTAGCATTTTCGTTTATGAAGGATGGATTAAATTTTCTTACAGATATAGATCTTTCGATATTTACGTGAATGAGCCCATGGCTATTCTTCCTATTCTGACTTATGCTAACTATTTTAGTTCAGTCTGGAAGTATCACATTTATTATAGTATTAGCTACCGTATGATCATGAATTTTATCTCCAATGCTAGCATTACCAATTATATTTTGATGATATTTATGATCTACAATAACGATAATTATATGATCAATGTGAAAAAATTCATTAGCCATAAAAAAGCAGGTAGCTATTTGGCATGTATTGTTCAATTTGGTCACTGTATTGTCATGAATGTTTGCTCTTCCTTTGATAATTAGATTTTATACATCAGTATTAGAGCCTAATGTGTGAATTGTCGTATGATTTACTATCATTTGGATATGACGGCGTAGTATTTTTGCTCTCATTTTCTTGCCTTTGGTTAAGCCAATATCAAAATTATTACAGAAGTATATAAAAGATAAGAAACAGGGTGTAGAGTTGGCAATACAGAAGATTTTTAATGTGGAAGATTTGACTCCTGTGGTAGCACAATTAGCCGCAAAGCAGGATATGCTAGTATTGTTTTGGAACGCTATTAAATATAATTTGAATGTCTGGGATTTTTCTCCAATAACTATAAATCCATGAGATTCAACAGAGGAAGACATAGCTAATACATTGACATTTAAATGAAATTTTGATAGGAATGATCTATCAAAAGTCTATCGTGATGTAAAATATGTCCAAAATGAATTATTAAAATTTTTGGTATCTTTGCCAGTATCTGAAAAAAGCTCAGAAAATGCTGAATTATACCAGAGCGTCTTAGCAGTATGAGATTCATGTAAAACAATCAAAGACACATGGTGACATATCGAGGAATGGCAATGGAGTAGTAGTGATAATTTACAGAAAGATTATGAGTCTACTCGTGAAATGGTGATAATATTTTATAGTACGATTTTGCATCTATATCAACGTTTTGATAGTAAAAAAGCTTTAAGCGATGCACAGCAAGCATTAGAAGTCTTACAAAAAGAAAATGATGAATATTTAGCACAGCTTCGTCCACACAAAAGTGATGATATTCCATTGACTTCATTAATTCAAGTAAGGCGTTACTTCGTGCAGTCTTGTAAAGAGCTATTACATGCGATGGAATTATTTAATGCAGGTCCCGATGAGATAAAATACTTTAAAGAAAATATGTCCAATTTTATGAAATAAAGTAAGAAATGACACTTGAAGAGGTAATTGATGAATCGATAACTAAAATATTGGAACTAAATCCTGATTTAACATATGCAGAAGTCTATGAATTATGTTCAGACTATCTTTTGAAATTCAATAAACCAACCAAAGAAGAAACCAAAATAAAAAGTCTGAAAAAATATTTGGGGAAATTTTTTGAAATTGATTTATTCGCCGATGAAGAACCTAAGCTGGAAGATATTCAGCCTAGTATGTCTCCTTTGCAATCTATTCCAAAACAATATTTTCAAGAAAGGAGTCGAGCAAAGAAGGATTATATAATCAAAATCCACCACTTAGATAAACAAATCTGAAAAACGATTCTTTTTGATGATGCAAATTTACAGTTACGTTTTGGAGATGAAGTAGCTTTGATATGAAAGAATGGAAGCGGGAAATCTACACTTTTGAAAATGCTGATATGAAAAGAAGAATCAGGATTTTGAATGATTGAGATAGCTGATTGAGTAAAAATTGGGTATCTTTCTCAGGATTTATTTCGGGCGAATGATGAGCATACTGTGGAAGAAGAGATGAAAACCTGTTTCCCTGATATAAAATTGGCCATGGAAAGATTGGAAGAAATAGAAAAGTTATTAACTGATGGAGAATCTGATCATCATGCATTGATAGAAGAACAAAATAAATTACAAGATTTTTTAAGAAAAGAGAATTGATATCAAAAACGATGAATGCAAATTGAAATATTGAAATATTTCTGATTCTCAAAAGCTATGCTCAATTTCAAGATTAAACAGCTTTCATGATGAGAGCAGACTAAACTTCAAATAGCAAAATTCTTAATTCAAGAGGTAGATTTATTACTTTTAGACGAACCAACGAATCACCTAGATATTGAATGAATTTTCTTTTTACAACGTTTCTGTGAACTATGGTGAAAAACTTTGATATGTATTTCTCATGACAAAAAATTTTTGAATTCATGTTTCAATCGTGTGGTGGAAATCAGCCAAAAGAAACTTCATCTTTACGAATGAAATTATTCAGACTATTTGCGTCAGAAAGAAAAGAATTTAGAGATTCAGCATAAAAACTATGTAGCTCAGCAAAAATATTTGCAACAACAAGAAAAATTTATTACAAAATTTCGTTATAAATCTAGTAAAGCCGCGCAGGTTCAGAGTAGAATTAAAATGCTAGATAAACTAGAGAGAGTAGAAGCTCCAGAAACTGAGTCTGATCCAAAGAAAATCAATTTCAAACTTTCTCAGAGATTACCAAATCTGATTATGCAAATTGAATGATTGACTGTGTGATATCCTGGAAAGGAACTCGTTACTTTGCCAAACAAAATCGAAATTACTAAAGAAATGCATATCTGAATAATCTGAAAAAACTGAATCTGAAAGACAACTTTGGTAAAGACAATTCTATGACAGCTCCAACCACTTCATTGATCTGTGAAAGTTCATCCAGATTTACGTATTGGTTCATATTCGCAGGTTTTTGATGATTTACATCCGAATGATACCGTAATAGAAGCCGTGATGTGAGTGGGAATTTCTTATCAAGATGCGAGAGCTTTTTTGTGAACTTTGAAAATAGATGTAGAAAAGATGGATCACAAAGTTTCATCGCTTTCATGAGGAGAAATGGCAAAAGTCGCAGTAACCAAAATGCTTTTACAAAAGCCACATATAATTATAATGGACGAACCGACTAACCATTTAGACTTATGATCAAAAGAAACAATCAAAATGATGCTGGAGTGATTTAATTGAGTGACATTGATAGTTTCCCATGATCGCGACTTCCTCGAATGAACTTCAAATATGTTATGGTGAATATGGGATAATCGTTTGACAGTGTTCCACGATCTACAAAGAGGTTTTCAGGAGTTGGAAAGTAGTTGTTGGAAAGGATAAAAAACACAATGTACTATGATATTTTATATTGACATTAATACATAAATGTTTATATTCATTATATGATAGTATTTAACTCATATAAATATTAAAATGCAGATTGTCGTATGGATAGTAATTATATTGGTCGCTGTATTTCTAATATGGCTTTTGAAAAAATGGATTAAGAGAATCATATTTATTTTGATTCTATTGGCATTAGCATTTTTCATTTACGGAATTTTTAGTCCATCGTGAGCTGCAAAATTATGGTATAACGTTAGGACGTTTCCTCAGAGAATAACAAGCTGGATATCATCAGGCTCAGAATTCTTAGATTACGATAGTTATAAATCAAAAGTTTCATCAATATGAGATACAATATGAGATGCTATCTGAGATAAAATTAAATCAGAAAACGATGATTATGAAATTTGAGATTCAGATTCTGATGACGGATTTGATATTAATATAGATTTGGAGTCAAATGAAGAGAAAGATACAGAAAAACAACAAGATACAGAAAAAATAGAGAATAAAAATGATCCCAAAGCTTCAGATGAAAATACGATAAGATCTTTCCCTAAATCTATAAAATTTGTAGGCCTACCCGAATTAAAGAAGGAAGAAACTAAAAACTTATGATCATTATCATGATATTCTAGGTATGATTTGTTATGAGTTATAAATAAATATATTGAAAAGAATCTAGATGATGATACTGATATCTTGGTAACGGTAGAGTATGAAGAAGATAGTTGAGATCCTCAAAAGATTATTATGCAAACTCAATCTAGGACAGGGTATACAATATCAAATTCCAATAATTTAATGAATGAAATTTTTTCATGAGATAATCATTGATCAGATTCTAAAGATATAATTGTTTTCCCAGAGGATGTTGAGATCATTCCATCTACGAAAGACATATCAGAGTCTACCCAAAAGAAGACTCAAACAGTTCAAAAAACGACCTCAACCAAACTAACACAGAAAGATCAAAAAGAAGCGGAAGAAGTATTTTCAATATTATTCTAGTTCTAAAATATATGTATATGAAGTAGACATCGATATGTATGGTGTCTACTTTTTTTGAATTTCGCTTGAATATTACATTGAAAAACATATAGACAAATTTAGTTATTATCCATTTTATCTAGTAATTAACAAAAATGTATAAAAAAAGAGCTTTAGTGTTGGGAGGTTATTTGTCTATGTTGGCATTAGCTGCATGTTGACCAAAAATTATTGATGATGCAGATTTGGTGTCAATTGACTATAAATATACATTTAGTGATGGAACTGTAGTTGAACAGTGAAATAAAGAGTTTACAGTATGAAAAGCATGAGATTTAGCTTGGATCGAGGATATAGTAAAATGATCAAAAAAAGGTAGTGAATTCAACTGAAAGATAGAATGAAACAAATTGTATAAGTCTGAGTATGATACAAATAAAGTTCAGTCTTATCCAGATTTAATTTTAAGAGAAGTTATGTGAATTGAAAATCCAAATATTTGAACTGAAGTTGACGTAAAAAGTATTTGAAAGTGAATAATTACAAATATAGAAAAAGATAGTGAATGATATGATGTTTATGTGGTAGAATTTAACGATCCAAAAACTTATTCTGAATTATCTTATTCAATCAAAGTAACCGATATAGAAAAAAATTAGAAATCTGATTTAGAATAACGAAAAAATTATGCAATTATTCAGAAGACTTTTATTATCAAATTTTCCAGATTCTTTAATAAAAGATTCATTCAATCCTGCGTCAATGTTTATATCTTTTATTTCGGCAAAGGATTTTTTCACCATAATAGACAGGAAAATTATAGAAAACTATAAATTAAACTTGTTTGATGTTTCAACTGATATTTTTGAGTGAAAATTATGATTATGAGTTCATAAGGATATGATGCAGTCAAAAATGACAGATGCGTACTATTCTTACATAGCCGCAGCGAATTTTAACTGATACAAATTTTATAATATTTGAAACACAGCAAATGGTATGACTTTGCTTTGTTCGTTGTACCTTTATGAAGCTTTTGATAAATCAGAAGAAAATATTTTTGTCGATGCATTATATGCGTTTTATCTTCTTAGCTATTTATTTGCAGCAAGGATAAAAGTTTTTCCATGAGTAGATGAAAAATCAGATTTTCAACGATTCATTGATCTGTATTTTAATTTCTTTGAGATTGTAACGTCACAGTTAAAGCACAAGGTTACCAAAGAACAAATACATAAAATAAGGACAAAAATGCTTGTTCATATAGATGTATTTTTTATGATGTTCTACTATGAGAAACGCGTAAACAAATTGTACATTGATTCAGATAAGTTAAATAAAAATTATCATAATGAGTTTTATCAATGGTTATTCGGATCTCAGCCATCCATTATTCAAAAAAGCTTTATGCAAAATAAAGACAAGATAATCATTGATTCCAAAATCTCAGAAGTTGAGGAGACATTACTTTTTGAGATAGCGCCAGCTGATATTCACTTGAAATATCTTTTTTTGGACACTGATACTTGAGATATAGTTTCTTGCTTAATCTCTAATATTTTCGATAAAAAAATATTAGATAATAAATTAATGGCACTAATGAAAAATGAAGAGGAGCTAGACTTTATCTTGGATTATGTGACAAACCCCGATAATTTTAAAAAATGATTCTTTAAGTGAGTGAAACAGTATGTTTCTCATATGCGTTTACAAAATCAGGATAGCTATGAAGAGCTTGATGAAATGATGTCTGAAATTTGAGATGATGTTAGCAAACTTGATGAGATGCAAATCCCAGCTAGTATAAGAAAAGAGTCTAAAATAATGGAACAGCTTTTGAATTTTTATGTAAGTTATTTATGATGACTCTCTATTTCTAGAGCTGATACTTTTTTCTTCAGATTTTTTAAAACAGGATTAGTTCCTGAATTAATGCAATATTTTGATGTTCGTTTCAAAACAGATCAGGCAATCCAATATTCATGAATGGCTCATCTAGTCTACACTAAAAACCAAGCTTATTATCAGTTTGTGAACAAAAAAATTCGTTCATGAAAAGAAAAATTTTTTATTCCAGCAGGTCCTATAAAATCAGATTCCATAAAAGCCACAGCATATCTATTAAAATCAGAGGATGAAAACGCATTAACTACGCTACTTCAGGATTGTAATCCTCGTATCTGAAAATTATACGTGAAAAATAAAGCATTATTAGATCGATTTCAAGCACAGTATTCTGAGATGATTTCACCATTAATAAAATTGCCAACAAATGAATTTATATATCAGTACTATGAACCTATTTTTTCTAATTTTAAGTTGTGAGAAAATGTGTTAAAAATATTAGAAAATGCTTTTACAGATCAGGATGTAGTTCGCTTGAAAAATTCATTATATGCATTTGATGTTCAATTATTCCGTGAAGTGGTATCAATGATTCCACGAAAAAAATTCCAAAGCCTATATAACGATACTGTAATGATTCAGCATTTAGCGTTGTTGCGTGAAACCTTGTTCTGATTTCTTATTTATTATAGATATTTACAAAATATTCAGGAGCAAGATAGTGAAAAAACAAAGTTTAATTTAACTTTATTAAAAAAAGTATATATCTTACATATTCTTAACTGGGATAATTCATTGTTCGCAGTATGATCTAAATTGATAGATACTTTGTTGGAGCAATTTGGAGCGGCTTTCTCGCTATTTGTAGAATTTGATGATAATAAAGAATTTTTCTCAATATTGAAAGAAAATTGGATAGAATTTTTGAAAAAATTATGAAAAAAAACTGAATTAGAAAAAGAAAATTCATTTTCAATTGAGGACTTTCTTCGACTGCGTTGAGTATTGAAACATATCACATATTATAACAAAAGGTATTTGATCCCTAGTTAATTTGAACTCAAAATTTCAGTTTTACTATTAAAATTAGAACATTATGAAATGTGGAAAATGTAATAATCCAGATACAAAAGTTGTAGACTCTAGAATTGTTGATAATTGACAAACAATTCGTCGTCGTCGTGAGTGTGAGGTCTGTTGATATAGATTCACTACTTTTGAACGTGTGGGAATGACTGAATTGATGGTGATAAAAAAAGATTGATCAAAGGAGATGTATGATCGTTCAAAATTAAAGAAAGCTATCCTTTTAGCATTTGCAAAAACGGATTTTACTAATGAAGAAATTGAGAATTTACTAAATACATTGGAAATAAAACGGCAAAGCGAATGATCTGAAATTCAGTCTAGCGTAATCTGAGATGACGTTTTAGAATTATTAAAAGATAAATATCCTGTCCCTTATGTGAGATTTTCTTCAGTATATAAGAGCTTTTCTACATTAGATGATTTTAAGCAGCTGATTTGATAGAAATCATTCTTGCATATTTTATTTAAAATAGTATTATTAACTAATTGGTTTTATCTAATTCTTAGTTCTAATGCCTACAAAAACAACAATAAAATCTAATTCCAAGACTTCAAATTCTTCAGAAAAAAAATCATCCAAAATACTAGAAAATAAAAATATAGAAAAAAAAGATTCAACTAAAAAGATTGTAGTCAAAAGAAGAAAATCAGATTTAAAACCCACAAAAGCAAGTGCTGTGGCTATAGCATCACAGGCAAATCGTGCAAAGAAAAAAGCATTAATAGAAAAAGTAGCAAAATCTGAGATTGTTTCAGGACAAAAAGTTGAGACATCAGATAACAAGATTCCTCTTTGGGTACGAATATTCTTTTGATGCTCATTGTTGTTGTTTTGTGTGTCTTTCTATCAGGCAATAATCCGTCCTCAAATAGAAAACGATAAATCTATCACAGAGAATGTTGAACGGATAGACGATAACAGTATAAACATTGAAAATGACATTGAATGAATAGATGAAGACAATACAAATATTGAAGATAATGCTGATGCTCTTGAAAGCGAAAATATAACTAATGAAAATGGAACATCAGATAATCAGCAATCAGCGACTCCAAATACAGCTGTAGATGTAATCAATAAATTCTTCGTTAGCTTATCTGATCGTGATTTTGATTGAGCTTTTGACTTGATGATCCCAGCATTGAGAGGGTATGCTGATATTAGAAATCACTTCACATCATTTAGAATGAATCCATTTCTGGATTGAATTGAATGATGAAGGCTAGAACCACAAAATATTGAATACATAAAGTCTCCAGCATATTGAAAGGATGTATACAACTTCAATTTGTCCTATGTAATGAAATCAAACCAAGAAAAGTATGAAGAGACACGAGAATTTGGGGTAAATACATCATGAAATGAACCAAAAATATCTAGTATACGTTGTATTAGCACTAAATGTTCATATCATCCTATTTTCTGGCCAGAAAATTTTGGATTAATGAGATAGTAAATTTATTTCTGAAATAGCTTTGTATATGGAAATTGCAGATATAGTTTTGGATGTGAAAGATTGTTGCCAAAACTTTTTAGAAAAATTTTCAGATTGAACTATAATTATTCGATGAGCAACAGCTACGTGAAAGAGTAAACTTTCATTATTACTTTCAGATTTTTTTCCTGTTGAAATAATATCTGCAGATAGTAGGCAGATTTTTCGTTGAATGGATATCTGAACAGATAAAGTCCCATTAGAATACCGTGAAAGAATTCCACACTATCAAATTGATATCGTAGATCCCGATGAAACTTATACAGCGGGGCAGTGGAAATTCAATGTAGAAAATGAAGTGGAAGAAATCCTTTGACACAAAAAACATCCAATAATAGTCTGATGAACAGGATTGTATATCGATACAATTTACAAAAATTTTCAGATGCCAGAATGTGCTCCAAATTATGAGTATCGTGATGAATTGCAAAAAAAAGAAGATTCTGAACCTGGATATGTATATAAATTATTACAAGAAGTTGATCCAGAAGAGGCTGATAAACTACACCCAAATGCAACAAGATATATAATTCGTGCACTGGAAATTTATTATGAAACATGAAAAACTAAAACAGAATTATTTCTTCATCAACCAGTGAAACATCCACTATTGATGATTGGACTTTGGCGTGAGAAAGAGGAGACTAATATGCGTATTAATGCTAGAATAAAAGAAATGTTAAAAGGTTGATTGATTGATGAAGTAAAATGACTTTTGGATAAGTGATATTCTCCATCTTTACAATCAATGCAATGAATTGGCTATAAAGAGGTAGTAGGATATATACAGTGAGAGTATGACTATGATATGATGGAAGAATTATTAAGAAAAAATACACATTATCTGGCTAAGAAACAGAGAACTTGGTTCAGAAGGTATATTGCTGAATGAACTCAAAATCCTAGAGATAATGTGGAATATAAAGTTTATTATTTATAAAAATATGCCGATTTACTCTATACTCTGTTTAGGAGCATTATAAAAATTTATTTGCTCAGCTTTTTTGTGTCTAGGATATTTATCCCATGGAATTGGTTTTGTGCTATATCATCATGAATAATAAGGATCTAATACGTATCGTTGTCCATCATCATTTTTAAATGCAATAGCTCTATGTCAGTATCTTCTTCAGTTTACAGTATCAGATTCTACAGATATATCAGCAAAATTTGCAGTATCAGGAGACGCTATATTTATGTCTATATACGCATTATTATTTCATGATTTCGTTTTTGTATTTATGAAATGTTCCTTATCTATGATAGGTTTATGGACTCATTCTCTGGCATCTCAGTCAGGTATCCTAACTCAAAAGAATTTAGCATTTTTTTGGGCAGTTCTAGAACAGTAAGTCATCTTTCCTTTTCTTTCAGGAGGATTAGATTTTATTTTTGAAAAATTTATGAATGTCCTAAATATACCTCCAACAAATTCTCACACGGCCTCAATTGCTCAAGAAGCTTTCTTTACCACATAATCTTTTCATTTTATCAAATACTCACATCATGTTGAGAAAAAATTTTTTACAGATTGTGGGATTAACGAAATTTCATTTTCAGTAGCTGGTCTAACTGTACTAGACTGATTTCTTCCTTTTAATGATCAAATGTTTTGCCAGGTGTTTGGCAGTCAAATATTTTGATTTATTTTATTCAATTCATTAGATGGGTTGGTAGACAAATATCACCTATTTCTATATTCATTTCTTATATAATCAATCAACACTCAGTTACATATTTGATCAATAGGTTTATTTGCATCAAATGTAAAATTATTTGATGCCATTGGTAACGTGTTAAATGTTCGGTCAGACACCATCTTAAGATACACTAGGCTTAATTCATTTTTATTTAATGGAGTATTCTTCTTTACTTTCTCAGATATCTTTTTATTATAATTATCTATTCGTTCAGTTGATACAAAAAAGTTATTGATAGCAATTTTAATTTCATCAAAATTAGGAAAATTAAACCTATTATTTAGGTAGTTTCATAAATCTGTTAAATTTTTTCCTCATTCATTTTCATCAAAAATAAAATTGGTAAGTTCGTTTGAATCAATAAAATTATCTTTTGACTTATCAATACGATTTTTGATTTCTTCCTTTGTTGGATTTTCTAATGTTGCCATGTCTATATTGATTTTATAAAATCTTCTAACATTTTATCAGCTTCTTCTTTATCTTTTTTATTTATTTTATCATCATTTTCCTTTATTTTTTTTAATTTTCTTTTTATTTCATCTCTACTTCTCTTTGATGTAATAGATTTTACTCAATTTTGAACTTCAAGTAAAAGGTAGTTTATGAGATTATCATCATTCGTATTCTGTGCTATTGTCAAAAATCACCCAGCTAAATCCCAATGTGGTTCCAATGCTTCTAATATATCTATAAGTAATTGTTTTAGATTCAAAGATTTTGTACTCATATATCCAAATATTTAAGTAAATAACATTTATAAGTAATACTATTTTATTCAATAAGGTCTTATTTGTCAAATTTTATTCTACTTTTTTAAACTCAAAAACCTAAAATTCAGCATACATAATTTTAAATTAATTTTTATTGAAAAAGTACTTAGATTTATTACACTTCCTTATACGAAATTTTACCAATAGAGACTACTTTATTATGCAATATCCAAGACATGTAGCTTTAATCCCAGATTGAAATAGGACACGGGCAAAAGAGTTATGAAAAACTAGTTTAGAATGACATTTAGAATGATTCCAGAGATGTATTGAGTTGGCAACCCATATTTTTGAAAATACAACTATTGATGTTTTCACTTTACGATGATTGAGCACGGAAAATTTAAAGAATAGAACTAAAATGGAATTGAATTATCTTTTTGATTTATACAAGAGAACTACTGAGAATTTGTATGATATGATGCGTAGAAATCATGTTAATTTTCATTTTGCTGGAGATAAAGTGCAATTGCCTAGTCATTTAGTTGATTTTATTAATGAAAAGGAATCTGAATTTGTTTTCCCAGATAGTTCCAAAACTTTCGTTTTAGCAGTGAATTATGGCTGACAAGACGAAATTTTGAGAGCTATAAAAAAATTAAACAATTCATGAGATGAAATAAATAAGGAAAATCTGGAAAAATATATGGATTTTGGATGATTGCCGACAGTGGATTTGGTAATTAGAACTAAGCAAAAATTAGCCAAAAGGTTATCATGATTTATGCTTCGACGAATTGGTTATGCTCAGCTTTATTTTACGGATTTATATTGTCCACAATTTACCGTAGCGGAGTTTAACAAAGCCATTGATTGGCGAAATAGTAGTTTAGAAAGTCAGAATTTTGGTAAATAGAAATTATCACATATAGCGATAAATTTTACAGTCTGGTTCATTTGGTTCTCTAGGATAACAAGACATTTTGTTTTGGATGTTGTCTGATACCCAATGTCAATTGATATAAGTTGCTTGATGCTGAGTAGTTTTCCCTGATTTTTTTGTAAATTTTGGTCGTACTGCGGTATCTCAATCTTGAGGCTTATATCCATTTTGTCACGGATTTTTGGGGTTTACTTTACCGATGTATGTTAGTCACATTTGAGTCAATGTATCTCATTTTAAATCGACTTCTGTAGAGTTAGATACTTTCGGTAATCATAGTCTTCGTAGTACGTTGAAAGAACCAGTAGAGCACACACTACGGTATCTATTCCATTGACATAATCATTTAGATGGAGAATAAAATGTTCATCAATTTGATATATAATCTCGAGTTTCTTTGACTTTTAATTTACTATTAGATTCTGAATGTTCTGTTAAATTATTTTTATTTCATCAATCAAATCAAAATAAGTTTTTTATCCAATTTGATGCTTTTTTAAAAAATCAAATTCGAGTTTCTTTTTCGAGAAGAGAAAGTGATGATTTTGTTCAATCAATTATTTCGTTAAAAAATGGATTTTCTTTAGGTTTCTCTGCCATGATTCTTATTCTTATATAAAGTCGATTATGCTCTATAGGTTTCGAAAGGTTGCTTATTTCATTTAAACCAATTTGATTCAAATTTTCTACGACGAACAAGTCCAGGCATAACTTTTCAATTTCATGCTGCAGTTACAGCAAAATTAGACATATATTTTGATATGGCATCTTTATTATTCCAGTGGGAAAAAACATACTTTTGGAGTCTTTTCTTAGAGGCAATGGTTCATCCAGAAGCAGATACGAGAGAATCTAATTCATTTTGATTGTATTGAAGTCATTTTTCCCTCAGAGAATCCTTTCGTTCTTTTGCACATTTATCGTAATGAGCTCTAGCATTATTTTTAGCCCAAGTTGGACTAACATGCTCTCATTCTTTGAATGCTTTTGGCCTTTTTAGTAAATTTCAATTTTCATCTATATGTTTATATACCATTCCATAAGGTCATGTAGTAAATTTTTCACCAAAGTATGTTGCTGTTTTTGCTACATATTTCTGACTTCACTCCATTTTTAGTAATTGCTGAAACATTTCATCAGATATTTTATCTCATCAGCTTTGGACAACTTCAGTTGTCTCATTCATAGATGTCGTAGCTGAAGATGTGTCCTGCGCTTCATTTCATTTACTCTCAAATAAATTTTTTATCCAGTCTCAGGCTCTTTTGAAAAAATTAACCCAAGTTTCTTTTTCAAGAATAGATAAAGATTGTTCAGTTTCTCATGCTACTTCTCTTGCTACTTCTCTTGATGTTTCTATGGCTCAAGATAAACCTTCTTTTTGTGATGTTCACATTAGTGTATTAAAATAGTAAAAATAAATTCTGAATTAATTATACTCCAAATTGTAAAAAAATCAAAAAATATGGCAGATTTTTTCTTTTTGATAATTATTGTACAGTAATTTTAAAATCTTTGCATTTTTTAGATAATTACATAGATATTTTGTTTTTTTCTGATTCCTTCAGTCATTCTATGTAAATTAATAAATGATCATGTCTAAAACTTCAAAAAATTTCTCTATATCTTCTTTTGTATTATATAAATAAACACTAATTCTGGCACTTCATCATACATTTAATGATTTATGTAATGGATATGCACAATGTCATCATGTGCGGACACAGACATTATGATTTGAAAAATAATCTCAAATTTTGTTAAAATTGTTACCATTATTTATGATAAATGAGAATGTTCAAACGCGGTTATCTAAAATTGAGTTTCAGAGTAATGTTACATCCTCTTTTCTTTTCTTAAATCACTCACATAAAACTTCAACTAAGCTTTTTTCATGTTCCCGTATCTTCTCCATTCAGCCCAATTGTTCAATAATTTCTAAAGCTTTTAAAAGACTTACAGCTCAAATTATATTTGGAGTTCATGCTTCTCGTTTATCTGCATTATTTTGCAATACAAAGTTATCAATGCTGACATCCTTTACAGTTCATCATCATAGAATTAATGGATTTAATTCTTTTATAAGTTCACGCTTCAAATACATCATTCCCAATCAAGTTTGTGCCATCATTTTATGTCCAGTCATTATTAATGCATCGCATTTAATCCGTTCGACATCTACTGGAAAATGTGGAACTGACTGAGATCAATCAACCATAAAAAATACATTTTCTCAGATTTTTTGCCTGATTTTTTCTATCTCCATTATTTGTCATGTAACATTTGATACATGAGATACAGATACAACTTTAACTTTTTTATCAAACTTTTTATCAAAATCTTTTCGGTCAATACTATAATTCTTATCTTCCTTTATAAATTCTATTTTAAATCAAAATATCTTAGATAAAGTTTGCCATGGCAAAATATTTGAATGATGCTCCCAGACTCATAGTAGAACTTTATCTCATTTTCAGAGTCTTCAACTATTTACCAATGCCTGTGCAAGCAAATTTATACAATAAGTAGAATTGTAAGAATATATTATTTCACTAGGTTTACAGTTAATCAATTCTGCGAGTTTACATTTTGATTCATAGTATAATTCTTCAGATCTTTCTGATAGAGAATATAATCAGCGATGAATGTTTGCATAATCATTCTGCAAAAAATCTGAAACTCAATCTATTACAGATTTGGGTTTTTGAGTCGAGGCTGCATTATCTAAGTAAATTAATTCTGGATGTTTATCAAAAACAGGGAACAAGTTCTTCCATTTATTATCTTTTTTTCAGATTAGTTTTATCATTATTTTTGAGTTAAGTTATAGTATGTGGTAGTATTTGAATCTTTTTCTAGATAATAAGAAACTTTATTAACACGTACGGATCATTCAACTAATGCTCAATTTGTAAGGATGAATGAAACACTTCCAATTTGTTCATCATTTTCTAAATTATAAAGTTTTCAATATCGCACAAAACTATTAGTTCATACGTTGTAACTATCTAATTCTGATCTAGAAACCTTATATCTTTCATCAAGGAATTCTATATAACCATCCGTAAAAGCTGAATTATTTAATGCTAAAATATCAACATATGCTTTTACATTTACTTTTCAGTCTTCTCATGTAGTTACGGTTTCAGAAAGTGTTTTCAAAACCTCATCAGAGAGCTGAGTTGAATTTAAATTATTGTACATAGTGAGCCTAACTTTTAATCTATACAGATATGTAGCTACATCGTATCTAGCAATTTCAGAAGTGAAAGATACAGTATCTTGAGCTGATATCAATCAAATTTCTATGGCTCTTTTATAATATTCTGTCCACCAAGGATTTAAGCTTTCATCCAATTTAGCTCAATCAAATAGTCTAATCAACATTGCTACAAATTCAGCTTTTGTTACTATTTGATCAGGAGCAAATTTATCACTAGAACCAGCCATTATTCCATATTGGCAAACTTTAGTAATAGAATCTTTAAATTCAGATTGAGAATCAACATCGTTAAATTCACAATTTCACTGATTTCTAATAGTTGTTAAATTGGTTGCTGTTGCAAATTTATCCAGCATTTTAGCAACTTGGGCACGAGTTATTGTTTGATATGGCATAAATGATTCAGTAGTATTATATGAAGTCATTCCATTATCATACATCCAATTTAGTGATTCCATAAATTCAGAGCTATCAGTCAATGTCTCATTTCAGGCAATTATAGCCAAGCTTACATCACTTCAAGTTGTAGTTGCCTTCTCTCATGTTCAAGAAATAATCTCATTAGAATCAGGGTTAGAATTATCTATGTTTGAAGCATCTTCTGTCGAAGTTTTAGATTCTTCCCATTTTGATTTTAATTCTTCAATCTGTTTTAAATATGTATCATTATCTCATTCTAAATTACTTAAACGTGCTTGATATAATTTGTATTGTTCCTCATCTATAACCATATCTTTAAATCTGAAAATTAGTAAAGCGGCCTCCCATCTAGAAACAGGCTGGTCAAACTTTGCCAAATTCATTTCATTAGTCATTGATAGAGATAGGGCCTTAACATAATATTCAATCCATCGAGGTTGGCCAGATTCATTAGACATTTTTCATTCAAATATTCTCAAAAGTACAGCTAAAAGCTGACCTTTAGTTAAATTATCATGTGGCATATATTGATGAGTCTTGTCATTTCACCTAAATATTCACCATCTACATACATTATAAATATGCTCCGATAAAGTAGGATCAAACATATTTGTATCTACAAAACTACAATCAAATCATTTATCATCTTTTGGGAATCATAATTCACTGTAGAGTTGACCAATCATTTTTGCAGATTCTTCTCTTGTTAAGTTATCATACGGACGGAATTCTTCAGTGGTGTTATATTTTGTTAGTCAGTTCATATACATCCAGTATAAAGCCCTATCAAATTCATCTCAAGTTAACAATTCTGCATTAATATTTTCTCATAATATGCGACTCGTACCAGAACTAGCTTCAGCTCATGTGTTGCTTTCAGTTCATGTTCACACTTCAGCTCAAGTTCAAACTATATTTCAAGTAGCCACTCATCATGTTCAGACTATATCTCATGAGTTGATTTCACTTCATGTACTATTTTGTGGATCATTAGGAGATGTTACAGAAAGAGTTAATGAAGATCCAGAGTTTGAATGAGATCAAGAAAGATATTTATCAGCATTTTCTAGTGTTATTTTATCATCCCCAGATGTCAGATAAACTTCATTATTCTTTGCATCTATTTGCAAATTATATTCAGTATTACCATAATTTCATAGTAAAAAGATACTAAATATAGCAGATAATCCTAGAAAAATTGAATATTTTCTCATGAATTTTTGAAAAACAAGTAAAACAAAACTTATTTAAATATACTAGGAATATTATTGGTATTTTCAAAAGATTTTCAGACTTATATGATATACTTATGTAATGTTATTAATACAATATATTGACTTTGGTAGATTATGGTGTTGTTTTTTTGAATAAAAAAATTAAAATCTTAATAGAAAAAACAAAAAACAGAAAATAATATGAAAAAAAATGAAATTTATTCATTCATTAAAGAATCCTTTTTTGAAGGATTTAAAAAGGTAACTCCGTTCGTTTTCTTCGGATTAATCCTATCTTGGCTATTCGGACTCTTACTTAGGGGAGTTGAGGTAATAGAAAAATTATTTCCTCAGACGATAGTGAATATTCTTAACTTGCCAGAACCTGTAGTACGATTCTTTGAAGTTATGATAGTTTGCATTTTGATTTTGTCGATAGGGATAATATCTAAACAGGAAAATATGAGCAAGAGGTTTGAGGTATGGCTCATCCCTGTTATTCATAGAATTCCTTTGTTAGGTTTCCTATACAAAATCACGAATCAAGTATCCTTTAACTTAAAGGACACAAGTATGTTTAAGGAAGCAGTCTATGTTGAAATATTTTACGGAATTTACAGAATAGGATTCGTAGTCGGGGATAGTCTAGAAAGCTGTTGTGAAGTGATGGGAAAGGAAGGTATGAAATCAGTTATTGTGCCCTTCTATCCTTTCACAAGTGCTGACCCTATGGATGTTGAACCTGAAAGGCTTAAACCAACAGGTATGACAGTAGCCGAAGCAACAGCTCATCTTATATCACTGAAAAAAACAATGGCAACTCGAAAAAGGGGTAAGAATGAAAACGAAGAAAGACAAAAAAGTCCCACTCTAATTTAGAGTGAGACTTTTTTATATGGTTATTATAATAAGCGATACAATTAAGTTTTAGTAAATTTGTTCTCTTAACATGGTTTCGGGCCAATTTGTATACGATATTTTTTGATCCAAATTCTTAATTTCTAAAATTTCTTCATCATCCAATTCAAAATTGAAGACATCAAAATTTTCTTTCATTCTTTCTGTATGAGAAGTTTTTGGAATAACCACCACATTATTTTGAATAAAAAATCTAAGCATGACTTGAGCAACGGTTTTATTGTGTTTTTTTGCAATTTTTAGTAAATGTTCATTCTCAAATAGCCCGAATCTTCAAGCTCATAATGGACTTCGAGACTCATGAATACAATCATATTTATCCAAAAATTCATGCATTTTCCATTGTTGCCACATCACATGTGTCTCAATCTGATTTATTACAGGTTTAATTTCACAAGTTTCATATATTTCCAAAAATTGTTCTTCGTTAAAAT
>Ga0310697_10001614_pt1 | contig 25731 bp, 11 predicted proteins | sample 172DNAGHGlowgp2_FD_203883 | JGI IMG/M metagenome (GOLD analysis project Ga0310697, IMG submission 203883) | Sheep rumen microbial communities from Palmerston North, Manawatu-Wanganui, New Zealand - 1728 DNA GHGlow gp2 (v2) (version 2) | ecosystem: Host-associated > Mammals > Digestive system >...
AATACCGTTTACAGAGGCTTTTCCATTCGTCACCGACACCGCATAATTCTTTTTCTCGTAATTTACGGTAATGTGTACTGACATGAATGGCTCCTGATATGGAATGAAAACGTGTCCGAGCCGTTTCTACGAATAGGCGTGCTCGGACTCTACAAAACATCAAGGTTTTCCGACGAGAGTGACGTCTTTCGTCACTTCTGCGTGATTGGAGACAAGGAGCTTAAGCATCCCTCCAGAAGGATTGGATTTTAACCATTCCTCTAGATGGACAAGTTGGCTTCCGTCTCCGTTTGTATAGGTGACGGTTTTGGAACGTAAAACGGAGAGGATAGCGGGATAGCTCTCCATGTCCAATTTTAGCCCCGTAATGTCTAGTGTTTTCTCCGTTCCATCGAGTGCAATCGTGACCGTCCGACTGACAGGGCTGAACGAACGATTTTGGTACGTACAGGAAAGAGATGACAGATTGCCACTGGTCGTGTAGTAGGCAAGCACGGCAAACGCGTTCGCTCCGTTCAGGGATGGAACTTGAGACAAGCTCATCGGGAGATAGCGGTTGTCGTTTGGCTGGTATCGGTATTCCTGCAAATACGGAACGTTGTAGAACATGGCTGAAGCAAGTCCGTCAAGGAGCTGACCTGCTGTAGCTCCGTTCATGTAGCGAGTTCCGTATACGTCGCACCAATAGGTAGAGAACTTCGACTGGTATGTCAGAAGCGCACCTAACGGGATGGATGAGACAATATGTGTGTTCTCCGTCGGGAACCAGAAGGCGTTTCGACAGAGGATGGATCTGTCAGCCATGTTGGAGAGAACGGTCGCCTTGAGGATCTTGGCAAACATTCCATCCAGCGTGACAAGCTTGGAGCAATTGTAGAAGGCATAGTTGAGATTCCGACAGGAAGCTGGAATCACGATGTTTTTGTATTTGTTCGTGATACCACTGTTTCGGAACATCGCTGTCATGTTGGAAATACGACGGCCTAGCCTAAACGTACTTAGTACATCCGCGTTTGGCATATCGGCAAAGGTACCGATAGGCTTTTCGTAGACATGATACGTGTGCAAGCTTGGCTGATTGTTATCAACGATGTCGGTTTTGACAGCCATCGTTCCCTCGAACGTGTCGAGGTAGGCGTTCGCTAACCCAACGACACGAGAGAGTTCTTCGGAGTCTGCGACTCCGTCTACAATCTTCCCGAAGGAACAGTAGCGAACAGAACCCGTGACGGTAACAAGATAGTATCCAGGAGTACTGTACTCGTGGGTGAATTCAAGCATTCCGCCGTCTGTCTTCGCCTGTTGGAACGTATACTTCGTGATCGCTTCTTTTGGTGATCCGTCACCCCAGTCAATGTAGCCAAACGTGTTTCCGCTGACCGTTGTCGCAATGAGAGAAATGGATTCCTCATCATAGCGAGGTGATACGGTGAAGACACGAGTGTAGACAGGGTTGTCGGTTGTGACCGTTTTAAGGGCGATTGAGTAGGTGTTTACCGTAGCAGACTGGTAGTTCTCACCGTTTAGTGTATAATAAACGGTTGTCGTACCAGTGGGGGTTGCAACAACTTCCTGAAGGACCCGAGTCGCCAGTGAAACGATACTGCCCGTTGGAATGGACGATGCACCTAGGATCGTGTGCAGATCTACATTCGAGGTACCTCTGTAGATCTCCGTCTTGACAAGTTTATTGTCTTGCAGAGATAGTGATGCGACGACGTCGTCGTTTTGGTTCTGGTAGGCGAAAAGGATTCCGTTGAAGAGGAGCTTCTCGTCGTCTGCCAGCTTGGTCTGGTAAGTCTGGGAAACCAAATCGTTGAGAGTGTCTTCGATCGTACGGGTATTATCCGCCGCTACAAAAACACGTCCGTAGACTTGGACTCCGCGTCCTGTCAGATCCTCCAGGTAGTAGCGAAGCATTTCTGCTGACGCTAGATACATGTTGGCAACACCGACGACCTGGTAGGAAGGACCGTATGTCGTTTCGACATTCGACGTCGTGTAATGGTGTTCCACTTCCGATGAGACGAGCGAGACGTCCATGACGACGGCTTTGTTGCAAATGAAGGTCTGACCTCCAAATGTTTCCGTAGCCGGTGGTGTATCAGTGGCTTCTTCCACCGTGAATGAGACGGGTGTATCCTCTTGAATATTCTCTTCCATGATACGGTAGTACGCGTTGTTGGAATCGTGTTTATAGAGGATTTCGTTGGCCAGTCCACCACTGTTTCGTTTCAGACGCCACACGTAATGCCATGGGCCCATGACACCGACCGCACCAGCCTTTCCACCCAGACAGACACCTTCCAGTAGAGCTTTCTCCCCTGTATTCAGTGTGCTCACGAATGCGGGATCGAGAAGCTTGTCAAGGAGAGATGTACCATCTGGATCACCAGAGCCCGTGTTGAAGGAATTGGCACCGCGATGGTAGATCTTGTCGTGAATGGAATGTCCGTTGGCAAGTTCCAGTTTCAGATAGTCCAAGAACTTCGAAGCGTCGTCAGCCACATTGTCAGGTATCCATCTTGCTGTCCACATTCGACCAAACGTTTGAGTCTCCTCAACCGCATGAGACGTATCTTCCTGGTAAGCCGTGTTTGTATCAGTCGTTACCACATTGACCGTAAAGGACTTATGGTACTTGAAGACCTTGTTTTCCGTGTATTCGGCCGTAGCCTTGACCACGACGGCGATGGACTGACCAGGAATATCGCCTGCATGGATGTGGTTGAACATAGCAGGCATGTAGCTGATGTTGTAGCAATCCGACGTAAGACCCACATTGCTGTAGCCTGCTTTGTCGGATTTTTGTAGAATCGTTTTCGGTCCCGTTGTATCAGGACGTCCGGAAGGACTGGATTCTCCGCTGATAACGAGGCCACCTGAGAATTCATCCTTGTAGGCTTCGATACCGACTGGATTCTGGACATATGTCTCGAAATCCAACGGAACCGTGATGTCGTCTTCGTCAGGAAGCTGAAGCGTCGGTCTAGCCGTCAGGATTGTGTTTCCCATCGTAACGGTATATTGACCAGAACCAAATTCCATCAGGTAATCGAAGTCGTAGTCTTTGTTCCAGAGTTCTCCGACCCAGACCCCGTATTGACTTTGGAGATCACCTTTTGAGATATGGTAGATGCCTACTTTCAGGTTACCCCTTGCATCACGGGATCCTTCGGGTTCGTCTAGAGCCAGATTGCCTGAGAAATCCGTGTAGGCTTCTGGTATGCTAACCGTATAGCGTAACGGTACAGGCGCTCTGTAGACAGATGAGAGACTAACGGCGTCAACGAAGATGTGATTTGGTGTAACGGTAATGCTTCCGTTGATGAATGCTTTGATATTGTAGTTGACAGAATTGAGAGACCCTTGGTTAATCTGGTAGACGCCTACGTGGAGTCGCCCACTTGGAAGATTTGTGCCTAAGGTGCCTGTAATTTCTGTTCGACGAGCATTTGCCGGCGACGTGGTGTAATCGAGCATCGGAATGTCTTCACCCCAAAGGACGGAATACGAGTTGGCTGTGACCGTAATATCCGCTTGGGCAATGGTGAGCGTTCCGGGTGTATATTGGATTTCGTAGTTGCTGGAAGAGATTTCCAGAGTGCCGAGATTGATGGAGTAGGTTCCAACGGCCTCACCCGTTTCACGAGCAAGATTGCCAGATACGTCTACGCCAACTTCGATCGTTCCTTCCATGTCGTACGTGAACTCAGGATCTTCCGCTCCAAAGAGTTTGTACTGGTCGTGTGCGACAACGGAGATGGGTTTCGGAAGAATCGTCACTTGACCGGGCTGAATAACCAGCTTGTAACCGTGAGGTGCTTTCAAGGTACCTTTCGTGATCGGGTAGACACCGACGTCCTTCATCGGAGACGGAATGTCGGGAGAACCTGATAGTTTGATATCATCGGGGGCTGGTTCCGATGCAACTGTCGTGAACGTGTACCAGTGGCGTTTCCCAATAGGAGCCCAGCATTCACCCTCTTCTGTAAGAGTGATTTCCGTAAGACCCCATTGGACTTCCTGAAAACGACCATCCGTGTCGAGGATCTGGATAAGAGAAGCTGACGCGGAATCATTGATCCACGGTATATCGTCCAATGGGAATCGTGCCGACGGCCAGACACCGTTGTCAGCTATGACAGGAACGAAATGCTCCGGATCACGGTTATAGAAAACCGTGTTGTATTCGGCAATCAGCTCCGCCATTTCTGACGGCTCGATTGCTCGAGTATAGTGACCGGAGTTGTCTTCGACAATAATGTCAATAGTAACACTTATTTTGTAGGGAACGTGCTTGATGGGGAAGATGCTCACAGGCCATTTCCCGTTCGCATCTTTTTCATAGGGCTGTAGACCCTGACGCCGACGCGGTTGATTCACATAGACGTCAACGATTTCGTCCAGATCGCTCGAAGGTAACGTTTCCGAGAGCCCCATAGCGATCGGGTCGATCTTGTCGCCGTTCTTGATGACGGGTGAATACTCACCTTCAATATAGTACGATCCGTCCGCTCCCGTTTTGATCGTACCGATGATACCGTAGTGATTGAAGCTTGTACGAAGAGGATCTGGTTCATTGATCTTTGTCTCCGCCGTCGTTTCATTACTCGGATAGATGGAACGATCTTGAACGATTTGACTGTCGGGAATTTTCTTGGTACGATCGACAGCCGTGTACCAGCTTTCCTGGGTTTTGTCGTAGTCGTAGTTGTCGACATCGTTCGGAAGCGGTTCCGTAAGTTGATCGAGCGTGTACCAGGACGCAGGCAGTCTGTCTCCGTAGTAGAGAGTCGTCACAATGAGGTGAGCCAACAAGACAGGCTTGTCGTCTTCGACAATTGTTTCGGACTTCCATTCCAAGGAGGTATCCCACGGGTTGGTTGTCTTGAAGCATTCAGACGAATGCATGATCTCTTCACTGTTCGTGACATCGTAGAAGATCCAGCACCCGCCTTCATATTTCAGAACGACCTTGTTCGGGTTTGTTGCGTCTCGTGTATGAGTCCACGTGCGTTCCATCATTTCGACGTCTTGGTCATCTTTGTAGTAATAACCGGAGAGACGATTCGGGGCCGTGTAGGAATCAACGTAGAGGGAGAAGTTCGGTCGGCGGGAGATTTTCAGGACTGTATGCTTGGTGACCCCCTCATCTTCCAGATCGACAAACTCCATTGACTCAATGCGACGTCCTTTCTGGACGGTCATCGGAATAATCGGTACATCGTGACTAATATCTGGATTATCAGATTCAGACGGATCTACAGACGATGCTGGAATAGATGGTGGAATGACCGTCAGATACCATTCCAGTAACTGATAGTTTCGGATAGCCCGAAGAGGATAGTAACTGGAATAGGCGTTGTAGCGGTCTTTTGCCGCATAGTTGAATTGACGAATGCCGTCTGCTGGATGTGTCAGATTGAAGATGGAGTCACGAAGCGTCAGACTCAACGGTCGACGGTGGTTGAAGTGAACGAGAATTTCATCTTCTAGTTCCTTTTCAACAAAGTCGTTGACTTCACCTGTAATGGAGTTGATGAGGAAACCTCCAGCGTTCCGACTGAAGAAGAGGGATCCTGGATCCAGTTGCTTGAGACTCCTATGACGGATAATCTGGGAGTCGTACTCTGTCTTGACGAATACGAGGAACGTTTGCAGACGTGCTGTCAGAAGCCGAGCTTCTGTTTCCAGTTCCAGTTCCGGACGGTAGGCATCGCCCGCATCTTCCCGATTGAGAAGATCCAGCATAATGGCATAGGAGTCACGAATTCTGTCCTGATCTTCGAAAATGAGTGCCAGGAACTTGTCGACAGAATCTACCACGAGATCTGTATTCAGAGTCGTGATACCCAAATAGTCAAGAGAACTAGCCAGCGATTTTTCGATGAGATACGTATCCAGGACGATTTCGAATTTCGTATAGCCTTTCTCATCCACGTAGTGACGGATGTTGCATTCATCAGGGAAGAGAAGACGACCGCCGAGACAAAGCATAGGAATCCCTTCGACGGGTTCCTTGTAGCGGAACGTGATCGTCACGTCAGATGTCGTATGAGATACGACCGTGTCATCCACGACGAGCGTACCGTAGTTTGTCTCGTGATTGGCCGCATTCGGATACGTTTTACCTTTATTCAGCGTATTGTCTGTAAGACGAGGCGTGTGACCGGTCACTTTGCCATCTACACTGTCGCAAAGACGACGGAACTCCAGTTTTCCAAGCGTGTTGAAATCCAGGAATCCAATGTCTTTCGTGAGGCTGTTGTCGTATTGTAGAAGTGCGTTGCCTTCATGAATGTAGAGCCGACCGTTCTGAATAGACGGAAAGCAAACCGTTCCATTGACGACGGGAATAATGTTTTTCCAGTTGACAGGGTTTTCTGAGAGTCCTTCCGTAAGGAAGAGGTCTGGCTCCGTCCATGAGAATGCACCGCTATCGGCAACTTGCCCGTATTCGTGGTTTCCTGTATGGATTTCGAATTCCTTCGTTGCATTCAACGAATGGAACGAAACGGCCTGTACTCTAGCCGTTTTGAAGTCCACAGGATAAAGATTATTTCCGTCTGCGACGAGCTGATCGGGCGTCGCTGTGTAGATTTTGTAGTTGTCAAGATTGGCTACGCTGTCAAGGAAGGTATTGACACCCGTCTCTCCATTCTGGGTGTTCCAGCGTGTGACGCCGTTGGCCTGCAGATCGTAGGAACGGTTGAGAGCGGATAAATCGTAGCAGGTGATGTTGCCTGTGCTCTTATCCTCCAGACAGACAATCGTCTTCCGATCCGCTTCCGTAGACGTCACAGCCGACTGGACGGATATTCCAGTCGGCGCGTACCCCACGGCGGAGCGGGGCGAAATGTGCAAAATGGCGCATACGTTTTTCATCGAAAAGACCCTAATATTTATGATAGTGAAACGATAAATCAGGCATAAGATGGCAAGGGGCGTACCTGCGGTTTTAGCCGCAGGTACGCCCGTTTTACCAGGGTTTTAACGGTCGTCGTCCGTCAGAAAATTCTCGTGTAAAACCGTGATAGGAACACCGTAGAGGACTTCCGTTACAGCCGCTCCACTCTCTTCATAGATTCGATAGAATTCAAGAAGGAGTGTGGCGTTGTTGGCGATGGAAAGGGAAGTAACTGTCTGGAGGAGTTCGGTATTGATTTTGTAGAGAGGTTTCGGTGTAGCGGGAGGATAGGTGATGGTACCGCCTTCCGCGTAGAGAGAACTGAAGACAGGGACCCAACGTTTCGATTCGTCCGTCGGACTCGGATCGTAGACGAACAAATTGAAGTGGGTTGGAACAGGCGCCTGCAGTTCCGATGGCAGTTTTGGCGGGTTTGCGTTGTAATAGTAGTTTGTCAGGAAGACCTGCATCTGGGCTTCCGTTGCATCCATGTTGTCGCCCTTCACAACAGGAACACCTGCTCTCATGCCACTGATGGGACATGGAAACTTGAAGCGGTACGTCGCCACGTCATTTTCGTCAAGGATACGGGAAATAATCGGGCGATGGTATCCCGTATTTGTATTTCCGTAGACGATGGATGTGTTGCCGTAGTCCTTAAGACGGAAGAGTGTCGGAGGTTGAATGGATGGCGTGTCGTATTCAGGTTTGAAGACCGTCAGGACGTTTTTCTGCGTGTAGGAGCTGGAAGCTCCTTCGCCGATAACAACATTCGCCAAGGAGAGTTTAACCGCTTGCGGATACTCTTCACCAAAGGCGGTTCCGTTGAACGGAGCTCCAGATTCGAGGCTGAAATTGTCGTCACTTGTGAGCTTGATGTTGAGACGGGACTTCCGTCCGTGGTCGTAGCCAGCAAAGGCAACGTTCCAGGAATTCTGACCGGCCGAGAAGATCGGGATCATGGAGACCTTAGCGAGAGATTCGCCTGTAGCCTGGACAACAATCAGCTTCTTCATGACAGAAACGTAGTTACGGCCTGTTGACAGGATGGAGTTGTTGCCGCTCTGGATTTCCTCAGACGTGATATCGACCTTGAGGTTCGGTGGCAGGTAGTACTTGAACACCAGCGAGAAGACGGCACCGACGGTTTCGCTGTTAACGTCTTTGAGACCGTAGACGAAGCCGTTTTTCTTGTCTACACTGGCAATGAACGTTTGACCATTCGACAAGGTGATCCGTGGGTAGAACGTCAGTTGTGAAACATCTTGCCCTCGGATGAGCTTGAAGATATCCTGCTCGTTTGTCGCCTCAGCGAGTTCGGGATACTGAGTGAGTACGTCGGAAGCCTGAATGGCCACGGATTCTTCACCCGTCAGATACTGGTTGCAGGTGACGTCGAAGTCAACAACGGAGAGAGCTGTCAGCGGAACATTCGCTTGAGACTTTTTCGAGAGGAGTGTGATCTTTGTCACTTCGTTCTGGTCTTTGTCAATCAGGTGAATGATCACTTGGTCACTGTCCTGGAATGTGATGGTGTTGCTACATTCGCAGGCGGCGCACTTTGACATGGAGGTGTTGTCCGTGTCATAACCGCGGTCGTCTGTCGTGGCTCGATACACAGGAGCGATCTTGATGTCCGTGGCACCCGCATTCAGTTGTGCCTGGAGTTCCGTTCTCAAGTCTTCATCACTGAAGTCCGTCACAGGACCCATGTAGCGGGTGATGTTGACGTTATTCTTGGTGATGTAATAAGCCACAGCATTCGTAGCGAAGAAGACCAAACGGTCGTCCACAATCAAGTGAAGCACATTCTCCATACGTCCCTGACGGTTCTGAACCGTAGCGGGTGTGTAGTAGAGCATGTAGACACGATTACCGTAGTCGTAAAGCTTGTCCACCGTCGTTTGACCGGCAGACAATGTCGCTTCAATGGGTAGAAGCGTTGATTTGTAGGTGTCCGCATCTACGGCAACCACAACGTAGGCTGTCGTATGAGTTCCGACCGTATCGTCCGTGACGATGGAGCCGAGAGCCGGAATGTATTTTCCTGAGGCATTCGGACCCGTCCCATCCCGATCCGGGTCGTAGATTTGTGACAGCCGATAGGTGCCTGGCTCCTGACGGCTGTTAACCGCCACTTTGTTTCCTGTGAGACGAGAGGTAAGAAGTTGAGATACATCTGGCATAGTCGGTTCCTATTGACGATAACTACGGACTTCGTCTGTCACCTGATAGATAATGGTAAAGAGTCTGTCCAGGATTTTCTTGATGGAAACATCTGTGACGAGATGAGTCCGATAGGACATCTCCACATCCAGATAACGAAGATCGAACGGCTGAGTAAACACCAAGTCGCGGTCAGCCAGTTTGAAGTAGGACTGAACCTGTGCAAGCAATGCATTGTCGTCGTTCGAGTTGAGCAAGGTGAGCTGACCCAGCAAAACGTCTCGGATGATCGTCTGCATGGTCGTGCTGTAGATGGAATGCGAGTGATCGATGAGAGATAGACCCGGCGAATTATCGGTCACGTCGATGACATTGGCAATCTCCAGGATGCGCTTTATATCTTCGTCTTTCGCTTTCGCAAAGGATTCGTAATACGCTTCCAGATCTTCAGGCACCAACGTGCGAATTCGGTAGAGGGCACCTTCACGTCCTTCTATCTTTTCGTAGGGAGTTGTCAACCCGTCCATAACGATAGTGGACAGACATTGGAAGTCCGTCATTCTCCCGATGGGGATTTCGATTTTGTTCCCTACGTAGAATCCCTGGACGGTGGACATTAATCGCTCGTTCACAGAGAAAACAAGAAGGTTGTTGACGTCGTTAAGATAACCTGAATTCTGAATGACAATGTTGACTCCGGCTAGACGTCCATCGTCCGTGTAGTCTTCCAATGCTGTGTAATCGACGTCTGGAACAAGTTCATGACAGTTCAGGTAGACAAGAAGTCGTTCTTTGTCCAGAACCGGAATTTCGGCCGTTTCTCCACTCCAGGTTTTCACATGGACGGTGACGGGACCTGTTTCGATAGGCCCGTTCCAAAAATCCTCCAGATGGAACGTCTCGTTGTAGACGACGGAATAGCCATGTTTCGTCATCGCCAGGTACTTCTTCTGTTCGGCTCCATTCTTAAAGTAGATACGGTTTTCGTTACCGACACGGACACGGATATAGTGATTGAAGTCGTCCTCACACCGAACGGTATCGATAGCGTACGTCATGGAGTTGATGCTGGAAACCTGGTAAAGCTCCTCCGTCTCATCGTCGATGACAAAACACCCGATAGCAGGAATGACCTTGTTGGATTCTAGGAAAGGTCCGTCGTTTTCTGAATCGTAGAGCTGGGATTTGAGATAGCCGACGGCAATGTCATTCGGGTCAATCTCTTTCAGATATCCATAGATAGACTTGGTTTCTTCATATCTTGGATTCGGATAGGTGAGCTCTACATCCGCATCACTGCAGATAAAGAGACGGATATCCGAATCGTCCACAATCAAGTAATGGGCTCCAAGGGCTGCTGTGTAGTATTCTCCCGTATAGGGAGTAGCATCGAAGATTTCCACATGGATCTGGTCTTCATAATGAACATCGATGTTTTTGTCGAGCTCAATATGAAGATACTGGTTAATCCGTTTGAGGTGATACTGTCCTGGATTGACGATGTATCCGTTCACGAAGATGTGGGCGGAAAGGTTTTTCTTGTCTAATAGTGTAAACGGAATCGCTACGTTCCAGATATGATTTCCCCGATGGATGGGGTTTCGATCTTTGTCCACATCTACCCATTTGATAGAAGCCGTAAGGTCTTGCACCCGTCCGCAAACAACATTGAGCGTATTGTAGAATCCAAGAACATCCACCGCTTTGTTGATATTCTCGTAAGCTTTCGGTGTGGGAGAGAAAAGCGCTTGCGGGAGTTCCGAAGACTCCAGAACTGAAGCCTTCCAGCATTCGATTTGCTTCTCCGCCTTTCCAAGAAGTTGTGCTACAATCTGATTGTCGTTGAGGAGATACAGGTAATCCAGATAATGGGCGTTTCGTAGAATTGGTTTTCTCTTTGTATGCGAACGAATGTAGACGTGCAAATCGTAGGTACCAGGGAGAGTGGATCCGATGCTACGAATATAATCTTCTTGGATGGCGAAGTCCTGATGGGTAAGCTGGATAATCTTCTCCGTCGTCAGAGTACGAGGCAGGAAGATTCCCACTTTCCCTGTATCCAGATAAAAATCACATGTATCATGAGTCAGAAGATCCCCATTTGGATTCAGTTCTTTTGGGACATGGACAAGCCGATAGAGACAGTGGTGCTTCGGACTGTCAAATGTTCCCTGACGGGTGCTGAGGTCGACCCAGAAGTCTCCTTCGATCGTTTGGTCATGGACAATTTCTACAAGATCTCCTACTCGGACTGCCTCCGCTAAATCCGCATGATAGAGAAGACCGTTCTTGAAGCAGAATTGCCCTTTCTTTTCCGCATCTTTACAATCGATCGTCGTTCTGTAGCAGGCCGCTGCCGTGACGGGCTTGTAAGTATCGATTGTAACACTCTGTTCTTTGTAGGCGTGATGATAGACACCTAGATACAAAACGTAATTCTGCTGTTCCGCTGGTACACAGGCGTGGTAGAATGAAAACGGAATACAAACTAGACAAACACTACCGCTACGAAGCGCATAGACGAGACCCCTGTGGATCCAATGTCCCATGCCGTCGTGAATTCGATAGTCCTCGTCACTTTCGTTGATAAAAGTATCCAGTTTCGTCCAGCGATCGATAGCCCAGTAGACGGGGTTCAGAAGTACCGTATTGAACGCGTAGACGAGACAACGTTCCCGACTGGGCAGATTGATGGCCTGGTTGCCGATCTTGACCGTCGAGCTAACGGGTCCTACGCCGCAAAGATCCAAACGGATATTCTGGCGCAAATCCATCTTCGTATCGTTCCAGTAATGTTGAAAGACATACTGGTTCACGTAGGTGGAAGCGGCTTTGTTGGAATCAATGACCGTAGTCGGGATGTTGTTCATGAGTTCACACCTTGGTAATCAAAACATTCGAACTGACAATGTCCTTGCAGAACAGGTCGAGTTTTGCTTTCGTGTTGGTTATCTTCAGATAGGAAGAAATGAGCCAGTTCTTATGGCCGGATGCAACGCGTAGTAACTGCCAGAGCCAGTATGGCGGATAGTCGAGTGCGATGGCAGTTGATGACGAGTCGACGTTGGATGACGTGATACCTCTGTAGAATTCCGTTTCGTCGAAATTCTTCATGCGTTCTGGACCAACATGACGGAGACAGTTGCAAATCGTAGGCGGTGTCAGCAGGGAATCTCCGTTATTTGGACGATAAGGTTTTACCCGTTCCAGAACGGCGATAATATCCGTATTTGTCCCAAGGAAATTACAGTGCGTCATGAGCAGCGGGGGCACATCCAAGGGACTATCCTGTCGACCAAGCAACTGGCAGAAATACGCCGCGAACAACGTCCGGAACATCATGGCCTCTTCCACGTTAAAGTGGTAGAATCCAGAGAAGTAGTTTGTGACAATGGCACTGTACGTGTCGCACATGTAAGCGGCATGACGCTCATTGATCCACTGGTTATTTGTGTCGTATCCAGCACAGCAAATTGCCCGTGCAACGAGCTCATAAAGCTCAATCTGATTGGAAATCTGGATCGCATCATTGTATGCGGACGACCGGCTGACAATGGGCGTAAGGTTTATCCAGCAATTCTGGAGCTGTGCCGGAACTGGAGTTGTCGTGATGGCTTTACCGTTGATGGTCACGTCGTTCAATGTTAGGAGAACGGGGATGTCTCCCTTGATGTCTTTCAGATTCAAGAAAGAGAAAGCCCCGAGTTTCCCTGTTTGTACTGCCTTTGTATAGAGCATGGAAATAGGCGTTTCAGACCACGGGCGGATCGAGTTCAAATCTCGGTCCACCGACAGTTTCGGGACGATGACGTTCAGATTCTTGCTTAGGAAGACCAGTGTCGGTTGGAGCATCTTGCCCAATGCGTGGGCCTGTGCAAAGGCGGTATCAAGGAGGGTGACTTTGTTCATAGAAACCTCGACATAGACGTTTATTTGCTTTATAGTAAATGGTGTCATAAAATTGCCGAGGTTCTTCACCCAAAAATTATGGAGAAACCCCTCATGAGTGATAATATTCCCAAACCCTATCCACATTACGAGATTCGGGTGAAAGACGCGAGCATCTACAATGCTGAATACATTGAAGACCTTCCCGTCTATCGTCCCGTCTTCGTTATCGCTGGTGAAAAAGGTGAGAAGGGTGTTCCCATCTGGTGTCCGTCTTTTGATTACGCCAAGACTCATTACGGCAATATCCTGAACCCAAACGGAAAGACGAATGCCCGGAATCTGCCTCTCTCCAATTACTTTGCGGTTGACGCTCTGCGTACGGGTCGTGGTGCATTCCTGATCCGTGCTGTGGCTGATGATGCGACGAAGTCTTTTGTCCGTCTTAACATGAAAGTTGAGCGGACGCTGATTCCCGAATACGAATACAACTACGACGGTGAACGTGTTTCCGGTTACGACGCCCTTGGCAATTTCTACTATGAATTTGTCTATGGTGAAACGGAAGCGCAGAAACTCAGCAGCGCCGAACTCGACGCGATTATTGCCATGATCAACGAGACGTTGAGTGGCAGCGATCAGATCGTCAAAGAGGGTGAAGGTGCCAACGCTGCATATCCCGCTTCCGTCTTCCCGAAGTTCACGTCTCGTGTTGTTATTCCGAAGAACGCCACGGGTGATTTGGCGCAGTTGGCCAATAGCAACTACGACACGATCATCACCGTTCTGGACAATACGGGTACCTATAAGAAAGTCAAGATGATTGACGGTTTGAGCGTTTCCTTCTTCACTCAGACGAAGGACGATGTTGATGCGTTGAACGAATCCACGGTCGGTCGTATCCGGGTCGAAAAGGACGGTGACAACAACGAAACGTGGACGATCCCGATCATCCAGCTCGCCGCGTCCTATGAAGGTGCCGCTGGCAACGATATTTCCTTCAGTCTCTTCTACGATCAGTCCGATTCGAACAACTCGAAGGCGAACATCGACTACTACGCTTCCTTGAACTATTGCATCCAGTTCCTGAAGCGTGACGAGACGACGGATATTGTCGAGCCGATTAACGACATCTACAGCAAGGGTGTCAACTCTTTCGCCGCCAATCCGAATTCCATCGACCAGAGCATCGCCGTGCGTCTCGGTGCTGCATCTGCGGCCCTGAATCGTGGTTTCGAAAACACGATTACTCGCGCCTACGATTCGGACAATGTCGACCTCCCCGTCGATATCATCTACTTTGATGAAAACCTCAAGGCTGCTGGTAACCTTATCCTCTTCTACGAACTCTCGAAGAAGACCGATGGTACCTGGAGTATGCTGCAGGCTGGTCAGGAAGGCTATGACGAAGCCCTCAACCGCATCATGGTCAACGTGGACGAAGTTCTCAAGAGCGAAGCCCGTACGAAGATCGAAGCTTTCTTGAACGATACGTCTCGTTCCAGCGGTAACGCGACCAACGAAGACGAACAGCTTCTGAAGAGCTTCAAGAGCGGCTACAAGATCAACGCCTTGGCTGGTGTCAATCCCGCCCGTGTTCGCTATCGTGCGACGGAAATCGACGACGGCTATGCCGATGACGACGAAGACAACATCATCCCGCTGAATGTGGATTACCATATCTACATGACGGGTGGTAACGATGGTACGCAGGTCAAAGTGGGCGAAAGCACGAAGACGGTGCATAACCTTGACCAGCTTATTCAGTACCGCTTCAACCAGCTTCTCCGCAAGAAGATGCCCGCTGACGGTTCCATCATCGACAAATTCCGCTATCCGATCACGCACATTCCGGATGTTGGCTGGTCCATGTCGACGAAGCTGAACATGATCGACTTCCTCAACATTCGCGACGATGTGGCAATCTCCCTGTCCACTCAGGAACTGATTCGCGATATTGACGACGCTCGTTGTGATTTCGACGGTGATGGTGTCGATCTCAGCATCACCCAGAATATGCAGAGCGACGACGAAGCGAACGGCGAAGTCCTTCGTTACTACGCCCTCCTGCAGAAGGAATGCCTCTTGTATGGTACGGAATGCTGCCGTGCGGCTATCTACACGCAGTCCGGTAAGCCGAGAGATACGGCGATGAACCGTATTGTCCCGTTCACCTACTGGGATGCCCACGTTCACAGCCGTTTCTGCAAGTTCTCTTTCCTCTCGAAGGAAGAGCCCTGTGGCAAGCCGTATTCCGAAAACGACCTGTTCGATATCAATACGGTGACCTGGTTCAACTTCGATCCCGATGGTCAGAATCGTGTCTGGGAACACGGCATGAACTACTGTCAGTTCATGAGCCGTACGGGTATTGGTTATCCGGCGCTGCGTAGTGTCTACCAGGCTGAAACCTCTGTCCTCGTGGATCAGTGGTTTGTGGATGCGGTCGTCTACACGAAGCATGAAATCCGTCAGACATGGGCACGCTTCACCGGTCGTCACGACAAGAGCGCGGTGCTCCAGAGCGCTATCCGTAGCGATTTGACGGCACGACTCGTCCGTATGCTGAACGGTCACTACTCCGCCGCCGTTGCCGTCTACCAGACGGAAGAGGAACGGAAGCTTGGTTATGTCCAGCACATCAAAGTGCGCTTGGAAGCCCCGGCGATGCATCGTGTTGAAGTTGTCGACATTGAGTGCCATCGTGAAGGCTACGAAGCGGAAGAAGCATAAGGAGTGATCAACAATGGCTACTACGAATAATTCCCCAAAAGATCGCCTCGAGCGTTTCTTCAATAATGGCTCCAAAGCCGCACAGTTGAACGGTGGTTTGGTCCAGGAGAACATGGTTCCCCAGCTCCTGGATCCCGATACCGGGGCATCAAACCTTCAGCTTGGTATTGGCTCCTATGCCCCCATGCTGGATGTTGCGACGCCCGCTGTCTACATGCCCGCGACCATCGTTGTCCTGAGCCTTCCGCTCATGTATCTGAATCCTGACGGTACTCCCTCCCCGATGGGCGAAACCTTGAAGGTTCTGCTGGAGTCTCATGCTAAGTCCGTGTCCGGTCTCGACGTCAGTATTACGACTGACTCCGTCGACGGTGGTCCGATTGGTCATGACGGACAGCAGTGGCAGGTTCCTGGCAAAACGAAGCGCTCTCAGCCGAGCCCGAACTTCACCTTCCAGGAATTGACTGGCGGTATCATCTGGAAGTTCTTCCGCGCTTATCAGTGTGATCTGAACGATCCGGATACGAATGCTTGCATGACGGAACTCAACTTCCCGCATGGCTGGACCAGCTCCGTGTACAGCTTCTCGTTCATGGCGATCCAGTTCGATCCGACCGGTCGTCCTGATCGCATTATGCACGCCATCGAATACGCCAACTGCTGGCCGCAGGGCGTTGACGGTGCGGGTGTTGAGCGTCAGATTGGTACGGCAAACAGTCGTGAGCGTAGCATCACGTTCAATGCGATTGCGTTCGAGAACGACTATATCACGTATCTGGCTATGAAGATCGCAGAATCCCTGCAGATCCACAAAGCCCGTTACACGATGGCGCCGCCTCCGCATAGCGAAATCGATGAATCGATCGCTCAGATCGGTATCTTCCAGGATGCTGCGGTTCGTGTTCCTGGTCCGGGACGTCGTAATGACAACAGCCTCGTCTGGGGCTTCGTCCCGAACGGCGACAAACTGGATGATTCCATGCCCAGGACGGGTGTTCGTACGCCCGAATCGAACGGCACGGCAGTTGCCCAGTCGGATAAGGTCGAACAGTGGGGTCCAGTGAACAATACTCCGTTCAGCACGAAGAATGACAGCACGATGATCAGCGGTGGTGCTACTGGCGCTAGCACTGGTCAGGCCTAATCTGAACAAAAAATAAAATAGTGTGTGCGGTAGGGGTGTAACAGCCTCTACCGTATATGCTATTTGTTTGCTGAGAAACAAAAAAGAAAAGACCGTCGAACTACTCATTGGTAGTCGTACGGCCTCTTCTTTTCTAGAAGCTTACTTCGAAGCCTTCGCCTGGCGCAAGCGTTCGGCTTCATTCTTTTCCGCCATGAGGCGGGATTCGGCTTCCATCTTGCGGATCTCTTTTTGATCTCGGCAATCCTCTCTGAGGATGCCGAGGAATTCCTTCATGATGTCGGCACCGCCAGCCTTCATCGTCTCGATCGATTCCTCAACGGGAATCTCGATATCGACGTTCTTCAGTGTGACGTCAGTACTGAATGGAACTTCTTTGCTTTCATGGATGCTGGTGTGGTTGTGGCTGATGTTGAGTTCTTCGATGTGAAACTTCATGGTTGTTTTTCCTTCTGTCTATAGATTTAGGGAACTGTAGTGTAGATCATCTAATCTACATGCTACACCTTTGGAATATATAAACGAACAAAATAGATCGACACTCTGGAGGCTTTTGACCTCCAGAGTGCGTCACTATCGTTTTCTGAATTAGAATGATGGAGGTGCTCCAACACCCGCATCTTGTCCTGCGGGAGGTTCACCACCGAGGGCGTCAGGACCGGCTGTAGCACCAAAATCCATTCCGCCTCCACCGTACATATCGGTGCCTCCACCCATGCCACTGAACATGTCACCGCCGCCTCCCATTCCAGTATCCTGAGGCTGGTACTTACCAGTAACGATAACATCGTTTGCCTTCTTGATACCAAGCGCCCAGTTATTGAGAACGAACAGGAAGTTCGGAATAGGAGCTCCGTCAACATCTTCAGGAGCAGGCATGTCGTAGGAAGGAGCGTATCCGATTTTCTTGATGAATTCACTGACAAGCTTCTGCTTGATGAATGCACGAATGACCCGGATCGAGTTGGCCCATTCTGGATTGTTAGATGCCATGTCGTCAGGATACATAACCGCAAGGACTTCATCGACCGTCCGCATGTATTCGGTTATCTCTTGGAAGTGCGTCTTGTCGACGATGACACGCGGCGGAGGCAACGAAATATGAATGTTGGAAATAAGAAGATTGAGGTTTCGGGCGATAGTCTCCTCGTCGTTGTATGCAAGTTGCTGTCTCGACTCAGGAGGAATCGTACGATCCTTTTCGTATTCTTCGTATTTCTTGGACTCGTCTTCGTCGTCACCGATGGTGTTGGCTTCCGCATCGGTTGTGTTACCTTGATCACCTGACTGAAGGACTTGATCCTCATTGTTCTCTGTCGGGTTATCATCCGTAGCTCCGAAATCTGGAGCTCCTGCGGGTGCATCACCCTCGGAGTTGTCTGGGTTTTCTTCGGTATTTTCGGGTTTGTTTGCATTCTCCGTTGTATCGGGAGAATCGTTGTTTTGCGGCTGATCCTCTGTCGTACCGAAATTCGGTTTGATGTCATCTGGCTGCTCGTCGTCAGGGTTGTCAAATGACGGTTCGTCTTTACCGATCTTTTCTCGTTCCTCATCAGGGTCAGGGGTATTACCAAAGTTCGGACGGTCTTTCCGAGGAACACCAGCGTTTCGTAACGCAGAGAAATAGGCAACCGTCTTCTTCGACGCTTCAACGTCAACCTTTTTTGGATCGACCAACATTCTGAGTGATTCTTCACCCTTCGTCGGAGTTTTTGTTTTCGACTCTTTCGTGAATTCACGTTTCGTTGCGATTGTCGTCGTGATAAGCTGTCTCAGCTTGTTGATAAGAGAGGGAGAATAACGGACATGACGTTGAATCAGGGGATCTATCATGTCACAGGTCTTTCTCTGGTAGACACGAATAACGTTGTTGAAGAAGAGATTGCCTGTCGCGATACCACGGGAGAACTCATCTTCAGACGTTTTGTTGTGGGCAGACGCCGGGACGATGGTCGCCGCAATAATCATCTGCGTAAGACTCTCATCCAGGTCACGATTAGGATCAATGGAAGCGCCCTGACGGTGATCCACCTGAACAGACATAGCGTCCTGCAGTCCTTTAATTCCTTTCGGGACCATCGTAACGGACTTCTGGATAATGTCATCCTGAATGGAGTTCGGGTCGTTCGTAAAACGAATCCGTTTCTTACGAGTGTAGATATCGTTTAGCTGGGAGAGATATTGTGCAGGGTTGGCATTCTTCTCATCGATAGCCACTTCGATCATCTTGTGGTCAATGGAATTCTCCGTAGCCGCCAGGACACCTGCCACTTTCAGTGTCGAACGAAGAGCCAGAATAACTCTGACTTTCTCCGTGAGGGATTTACCTGTACCATCGTTGTGATAGTCGTAGGCAAGATACGTCACCAGAGATGCAGGGATGAAAATCAACCCGACACGTTTCTTGATGAGCAAATGACGGAAGATACACGTGTTGATGACGTTGTTACGTTCGAGCGTCGTGCCAGAGAGACCGAGGTGCTCTAGCTTCTTCTCCATTAAGGCCCGCATCATGGCGGAAAAGATAACGGCTGTCGTCTCGAAACGTTCGTTGTCCGTCATGGCCAAGTTGGCTGTACCCATCGGACCACCGAACATGGCCTGCATGGCAGACTCACCGAGTTTCCGAGGCGTCATGGAGAGATTCGTCACGTCCTGTGGAACTTGGATAGGGGCACCCCATTTGTCGACAATGACAAAATATCCGATGTGATGACGGGGGTCACCTGGGACAATGACAGGAATAGTTGCCTGATAGGGAAGATCAATGATCGTGGCAACACCATCGTCACGAATCGGTTTCGAGGGATCTAACATGTAGACGGAATACGGGTCGTTCACCGAGTTGAAGAGGAACTGACTTTCTACTTCTTTAGTGAGTTGGTCGGCTCTATCCGTGTAATGGCGTGTCCCTCGACGGATGCTGTCGGGGTTGGACGAAACGTAGATATAGTTTCGAGAGTTGTTGAGCAACTCCCCGATCTTTTTCATGACATCTCGGACGGCACCAGCCACCTCGCGTTTATTAGCGTTCGGGATGGTTGTCTTGTCGTCCATCTTTTCGAATTTGATGTCATAGATGCTCTCCATCGACTCTTCGAATGCCTGAACAAAATACGGATCCGTATCTTCTGTAGACAGAAGTCCAGAATCCGTAAACGACCAATCCGATAGAGAATTCAGAGACTCTTCCGATATCTCCATGAGAGGCGTCGCTTTGTCCCGAGCAAAATTCTGCAGATCCTCCTGTGAGAATCGGTCATACGATTCGGCAGCATAGAGCAGATTGCCTCTCTCTAGTTTTGCTTCCAGTGAATCTGCCGAATAGGTGCCAATAGGCGCTTGGTTTCGTCTAGCGGAAATGGTTGGCTTGATATAGTCATCAGGATCCTGACCGTTTCTTCTAGCATCTGCATCGACAGCCTTTGTCAATGTCTTGATATTGACTTCGGGCAAGGTCAAGAGTGGAACAGCGCCTGTCTTGTAGATACTTTCCTGCAACCATCGTTCCAACTCGTAGACAAATTTGTATTGCTTATTATAGAAGTCCGTCAGGATCTTGGAGCCTTCCTGTTCGATGGATTCCCCAAGTCCGGTATCCGTGATCTCAATGGCAATACCGTCGGTCTGCATGTCGTTCGGCGACAAAATGGATGCCGCCATAATGCGTGCCGCCGTATCGATTTCCGGCGCCATGGCGTCGTACGTTGCCACTTCGGAAGCCCACGCCTGTGCGTCCTGGGAGGCTTTCGCCAATCGGTCGATGAGCTCAGGACCGACAGTCTGTGTTCGTATTTGATCGAACTTGTCAAAGCCCGGGAAGTGCTTCATTTCCTTTTCGGAAAAATGCGTAAGGCCTTTGACTTCATGGTTACGGCCAACCGGAATGTCGGATGGGAAGTTCACACCGAACGTCATCATGATTCGGTTGATGGTACGCCGCAGAAAACCTTCATCCTTTTTCTTGTTCTTGTCATCATTACCGTTCAATCCTGAACTGTTGTTGATGGCATTGGTCATGGGATTGGAGCTAGTGTTAAATTCAGTCATAACGGTTCCTTGACTTGATTACCGTGGGTAAGCATGATATGCTTACCCTGTTCCATCCATCTTAAAGGAATTATCCTCTATGATAGAATTAAACCTCTATATGAAAGAGCTCTTCGATTTCCTGAAGACCGTGACCGTCAAGAACGATCTTCTGGCGGATCAGATGCTGACCCTCTGGGTCAAACCGGAAATCGTAGAAGCGTTTACGTATGTCTCGACGGATAACAATCAGCGATATCACGCTATCCTCCAGAAGTATGGAATTGATAACGGTTTCAATTACCCTGAAGAGACGGAGTTCCCATTGGAACTCCATCCCTATTATCGTAACTTGAAAGGAGATATCATTCTGAAGGATTACAAGGAGATCGAACTCGCCCTCGGGATAGATCGGTCGAAATTGTCACAGACGGAGTATCAACGTCTCTACGCGGAGAAAGATGTAGAAGGCTATGCGGCCCGCTACGGCCTTTCTCGTTTCGTCGAGTACCGTGGGAAGAAGATCCCGAACGCCTATCTGTATCAGAAGTTCAACCACCTCGTTTTCATCCATTCGTACGACACGACGGAAAAGATTCCATTCTGCCTCGGCACGATTGGATCTGAGGATCATGCGAGGACGACAGAGGTCTATAAAATACCGAATGACGGTTTTTCGAAACTGGTAAAAGAAAACCCTGAAGAAGCCGACCTAATCAAGAGCATCGTCTACCCGCTGGAGCAAAGCGCCCAGGAATTGAAAGCTCTCCCGAGATTCTCCATTATCGGAGGTGACTACAATCTGCTTGAGAAACAGGAACGCGCCTCCATGCGGTCGGCTATTGAGGAATTCGTGACGTATTTCCGCAAACGCTGGGATGTCCCGCAATTCGTCTATGAAGATCTCTACGCTGTCGCCCAGCAAGGCATTATCTTCAGCGCTCTCTGCAGTGCCCTCTACAATCAGCGGATGCGGAATATCAAGACTCGCGCCGCCCACACATTCCACATATGGTCCTATCTAAAGTCCCACGGGTTGGAAGATTATCGGGAAGTCCTGACGACAAGTCAAGCGCTCTTCCTCTATCGGAATATCCGTCATCTCCTGATGCACAAGGGCACCGCCTACAATTTCGATATTTTGAATTTTGCTCTGCTCTTTGAACTGGGCTTCTACATGACGAACAAGACGGCAGCCCAGGATATCACAACACTTACCGACGATACGGCGGCACACCCTGAGATTATTGCTACGGATGTTTGTCGAAAAGTAAGAGACCTCTGGAAAACCTACCACTTAGATTCAGCCGATTATCTCAAGATGATCAATCTCCTAGGGCAATTGGCTGGTACGGATGATGATTCCAATCTTTCCGAGTGGAGTCGCGGTGAAGAGGAAATCATCGAAGGGACTTACGCCAAGGAACGCGGAGCGGGACTTGAATATCAGGAAGACGCTCTCTACAATCGGTCTACCGCCAAGCAAACGGAGCAACTTTCCAGGACAGCTCACACGGCTCTCCGAACAAAACTCCTGGAGATCCACAAGGCGGACTCCTCTGATCTTCTCGCCAAGCTCTACGCTCGATATGTGACAGAAGCCTATCTCTATCGTGCATCCATCGGTCATCTGATCTACTATGTGACGTTTACGGAGCCTCTGACAAAAGCGGTCCTGACCATGTCTGCTAAAGAGCTCATCGCCATGATCTACTATTGCACGTATCAGGAGATTTACCATAAAGAGCTACGAGACAAGATTCTCTATCCTCCAAATGTAGCGACGCTCACGGTACCGTACAAAGTTGATCCAGATCCCATGCCAGAACACACGATTACCTACGACCAGAAATATCGTACGGATCGTGTCATGACGGAATACGGCTACAAACACTGGCCGAATCATTCCTACAAACTCGTCTCTCGAGACAAAGCGGTCATGGCAATCGATGACGAGGCCCTCCATTTTGTAGAACTCTATCTAGAGACTCATCACGACGGAGCATCCACGTTGACGGATGCTACCTGGGAATGTCTCTGCGCCAGAAGCGCTCACGGACCCGTCACTTTGGATCTGTTGGACGGTCTCTCCTACCAGCAATTTATTTCTGGAAACGAGCTTCTACAAAACGTTATCGAACGGGCGGAAGCTTCCGATGATCGTAAGATTGCCTACGGCCGCCTTGGAAACGCTTTTGCAGACGCCCTCTTTAACGTTGAAAATCCATACAATCTGGATACGGTCCAGATGATGACTTACAAGATGCAGAAGATCAAAGAGCTCTTCGTATCTCTCTGCTCTTACAATATTGCCATCATCGAAGAACCCATCAATCCCTTGGATTCACACGATCTCTTCAACCTGACGATAGCCTCCTACAAGACTATCAACACAAAGACATCTGTCGAACTTCCGACAGCAACGATCAAGACCAGTCACCATGCGGAAATACCGTATGTCAATACGGAAGACCATTCACGAATGTTTAGTCGCTACTCACGTCCGTTTGTGATGAACGTAGCATTTGATTCCATACAGTAAGGAGTAATCATGGCCAACAATACTATTTTTCGTTCTTCGGGTAAAGTAGTGACCCTTTTGGGTAACTACAATATGAGTAGCAACTTTGTCGGTGATTTGACCTATCTGGTCATGCCTGAAACAACGCTCGACAGCCACTACGGAATTCATCTTGACGCGATTCGTTCCGTGCCGACATATCCCCAGCTTCGCTACTTCGGTATCGGTGTGAAAGGTTATCACAATACGGATACAAATACCGGTCGTTCCATCAATGTTCCGACGGCAGACCGAATGAATCTCTACAGGCAGATTCCGTTCCGTTGTGTTCCTGTCGAGCAGGATTTGACGTGGGCCGAACGTGAGAAATATCGGTTCCGTGTCGTTGAGACGATCAACGGTACGCAGTATGCCTGCTACTATCTGAAGAAGATCACCTATTCTCCCGCAAAGGCTTCGTTCATCAAGAAGGATGCCTCTGGCGTCGAGGATGTCCTGATGCTCGACCCGACGAAAGGTTTCACAGATGAGCCACCATCCATCCAAGTCGGTGGTTTGGCTACATCCAATCTTATCACGGGTCTTACCCGTGTCACGGGCAATTGCATCGTGGAAGGTAAGGAAATCGCCGAAGCCGCCGCTATCAAGTACTCCAACGACGATGTTGCATTTGTGATCTCCGAGTGTGGCTATTACACTGGCTGTGAGTGGTGGGTGGATGACAACGAGACGTTGCTTGGTGAAGTATCTGTCACGGGAAGACCTGCATCCGCCGTCGGTCGGGAAGCTGTCTACGTTCAGCTTGCGGCCATGGAATGCACTCTTGGCGACGATCTCTCCGATCCTGCTTCTTCAATCAACCTGAAGATTGCCTTCGAGAATTCTTCTCTGATCACCGAATAAACAAAAAATAAAAGCTACACGAGGAGGTTTATCCGCCTCCTCGTGTAGTATCATGCTGTTTGTTTGTTACTTCGTTTTGGAGAAGAAGAACTTCTTCCCTGGATCAACCGCCAGGCCACCCAGACGGGAGATGGCGTCGCCGTCGATGACAAGGATATCCACCACACCATCGTCGAGCTTCTTGTTTCTCAAGGTTCTTCCGAAGGCATAGTCGAACTCGCTAGCATACGGTTCGTCTGTGAATTCGTAGCAGATATCTTTGTTGAAGATAGCGTCACAACCGTTCACCCGATAGATGACACAAGGGTTGTTCTTGATGTGGATAACCGCGTTATTGCTTGCCACGGACTGACATTGCTCGCGGTTCGCCTCAACGTCTTCGAAGACACGGAACCCAGGAACTCTGGTCGCACTTTCAGCTCCGTTGAGGTTGACATAGCGGAAGACATTGGAGATTTCCTTGAGGTTATCAGGATTGAGAACTTCCATATTCTCGATTGGCTTGATAACACTATAAAGGAAGATTTGTCTCCAAATCTCCTGATAATTCGCGATGCTTTCCAGTTTATTTGCTGTGTAACCAGACATCCCGACCCGACAGTCGACCAGGGAATGGAAGTCCTTGATCGGGCACACACTGGCGATGCGTGCAAGCGAATAGTCGCCGTTCAGGATACGAGGAATACCAAAGATGCCCGCGTTGACGATCTTCTCGATGCTTCTGGAGATGATGGCAAACACGACTTTCTTGAGGGCGTCGTTCGTACATATACCAGCAACGCTGCGAATGTTCTCGATCACGTCTGTGAAGCTTTCGCCGTTTTCGTTGTATTCACGGACGACATCTTTCAGAAGATCGATAAACGTTTTTGCGTCATCGACTTTCACACCAGCACAATACGCGTGCATGGGAACCGTAACGTCCGCTACGAAATCGTTTCTTCCGAAGAAACGGAGAAGTTCGACAGCCAAACCAAACAGATTCGACCAGGAACGGGTGACCTTGGCGGTCATGAATTTGTAGCCATACTTACTTTCCGCATTGCTGCAGATACGGACAGCACCTTCGGCGAACGGTGCTTCCACTTCTTGTTCTTCTTTTTCCTGGTGCATGTAGATATTCCTTATTGGTTTCGTTTGTTGTGGGGCCGGCGGTGCATTTGGCGGAGCAACTGGAGCTGTTTGTGCGGATGCGACAGGCTGTGCCGGTGCGGCCTGTGTGGCATTGATCTGCTGTTGCAGTTGCTGTTGATTGACGTTTATCGTCGATAAGGCGGCGTTTCCGGATTGCATCCCTGTCACAGGTGTCGCATACCCAGCGCCGCCCATCGGAACAGGGGCTCTACCTACTCCAACAACACCTGTTTGTTGAAGACCTTGAATCACGGTAACACACCAATCTCTTACCTGAGCATACACACCTTGTACGTTCAGCGC
>Ga0310697_10001615_pt1 | contig 25728 bp, 37 predicted proteins | sample 172DNAGHGlowgp2_FD_203883 | JGI IMG/M metagenome (GOLD analysis project Ga0310697, IMG submission 203883) | Sheep rumen microbial communities from Palmerston North, Manawatu-Wanganui, New Zealand - 1728 DNA GHGlow gp2 (v2) (version 2) | ecosystem: Host-associated > Mammals > Digestive system >...
AAAAAAAATTACTTGAAGCCGTGATTTTGCCCAAAAAATGAAAAGCTAATTTGTAAATATAAATGACTTCTGCGAAAGGTTCGAAACTTTCCTGAAGGTGACGAACGGGGTTTGCTGATTTCTCCCCACCGCGAGTTCTTGAGACTCTTTTCAACGCGGCCTGTTAAACAAAAATTGGCACAGGAAAGAAGAATATATTATGAGAACAAAAATTAGTGAAGACGAATACGCCGAATATTTGAACCAAGTTGCGACAAGCAAGGTTGTCAAGGTAATAAAAGAATACTTCAAAGGGGATGTCGATAGGTTTTACGCGGCGCCTTGCAAATGGAATAGCTGGAATAAGCGAAGGGAACAGCATAAGTTATCGCTTGACGAGCAGACAGCTTCATTTGTCAATTCAGTCTATAGAGGCATCAGACATTGCAACTTAGCGGGCATTGAGAAGAAGTATGTCAAGTCAATCATGGGCCACAACTACTATGTTGCAGGTTTCATGAAGCGTATCAAGGAAATCCTTAAGGAGGAATACGGTTATAAGATTATTCCTCGTGGAACGCTTCCATACAAAGGCGAGAATCATCCATACTGCACAAAGTATCTTCCACCTAAAGATAAGATAAAGAAGATTTTTGAATCTGAAGAAATGGTTGATATCGTGATTAGGTCTTCAAGCTACTGCAACAAAGTGAAGAAAGTGATTCAGACCATGCAAACAGATTATATGAAAAAGGCCGGAAAGGATGTTAGTTCATGGGGCAGAGACAAGGCCAATCAGCGCGGCGCCTTTATGTCGCCTGAGCATCTTCTCGGCAGACTATGGGCTTTTTTGCAGAAGGGCGACGCAGGGACTCCAATGGGCTACTACAATGTGCTTAAGCCGATTGTCACAGACTACTTGTACAATAGTTTTAAGAAAGAATGGCTAAATGAGACTTCTCAAAGCATACAAAACAAATATGTAGGCGACGATATGATGACAAATGAAGAAAGGAAGGCCATTGCTAAGAAGCAGTTGAAGTTCGTCATGAAAATCCGTAAGCAGTTAGACAGTCCAAAGGCTTCAAAGATGTTCAAGGACGAAAAGATTGGCGAGAACATTTTCAAGCCAGCTGACGAGAAAAGGATTGCCAAGGCTAGTGAAGCAGTTGACCAGAAGATTGCCAGACTGAACGAAATTATTAACGGAAAAATCGTGGATTGATTTAACTGAAAGGACTAACATAAATGAGTATCGTGACAGACGAAAAACATGTAATTGAATGCGATGTTGTCAGAGCCGTTGACAAAGGAACGTGGCTTGGTGTTATAGCGGCCGTGGATAGCGAGTCAATAGCAGAGCGGCAGTCTTTTGTATGTGGATATCCATTCTCTGTTTCGCCATTGAAAAATCCATGGACCATTTACTATAATGTCGTTGGCAAAAAGGTGATATGTATGACGCAGTCGGAGATTTGTAAAGTCAAGTTGCACAATCTATTCTGGGAGTATTTTACATGTTGCTTTAGTAATCATCTCATTTGTGATTCTGAGATTAAGACCGTTAGAGAAAGATTGATAAACGATGATTTTGACATGTGGAATATGATTGAAAGTTTGGTCGGCGGTAGAGTTATCGTTGATTATTCAAGGAGCCCCATTGAGAAGAACTATGGAAACCTTAAACGCATCGTTCATTTAAGTCCTTCGGCCTTTAATGAATTTTTTCGCGTAGCTGAGATTTCTACTGTTGGAAACTCAAAAGAAGATACTTTTAGACTATGAAGGATAGAAAAATGACGACTAGAGACAAAGACAAAATCAATATCCTAATCAACGAGGCGAAAGAATGGGCCGAAGAAAATAAAGACTATCTCACAGGCCTAGATAACGATTGCGAAGAAATAAGCATTCCGTGTCTGACCATTGAGGAAGTCAAGAGGCTATTGGAAAATCTGAAGATGAAACTATTGAAAGAGGACGAATAATTATGCTGATATCAGTTTACGCTCACGAAGTATATGATGCGTACGGTAGAATCAAATCCGTATATCCTCAAGCTGTAGTTTCACATTCCCCCCGCGAAGGCCTCGACCATGAGACGATTCGCAAATTTGAGAACGAACTTCAGGAACTGGTTTCGAAACGGCTCAGCGAAGCAATAACGAAAGGCCGGGCTGGAGAATGAAAAAAAAATTCCGCCGTCGGTCTTTTTTCGCTTTCGGCTCATATAATTCATACAGAGTTTTTTTCACGGGCCGCTATGTCGAGTGACGAGGGCTAGACGCGAAAGACTCTATCTAAAGGAACTAAAAAATGAGCAATGATAATAAAATCAACGTCGGCGTCATACAGCTGGCGTTTAATAAGAAGACCCGTCAGGTGACAGGTGTTCGTCCATGGGTCGCTGGCATGGGGCGGGAAAAAGTCAAGAACTCCGTAGCTGTAGGATATTCCGTGCTGGCGTTTTATAAAGACCGGCCCGAATGTGTCGTTTCAGCGCGGTTGTTCGACACCCCGGAAGAGCTATGGAACAACACGGACGAAGTAAAGGCCTACGAGACTTACGACGACGCTATTGAAGCGCTGGCCGACGTCATCGGAGCAAAAGCGTAGGAGGCTTGACATGTCTGAAGACCGAGTATTGTGGGAAGAGCGCGACGCCAGTCTTGAACGGCTGCGCGAAGAGAACCGAATGATGCGAAGGGAAGTTTTGCGCATGGAAGAACTGCGCGCCGATTTATTAGAAGAACTGAGTATTCGCAAGATAGCGTACGCGGAGTATCTTCAAGACGAGAACGACCGGCTGAAAAAAGAGCTACGCGAGCTGAGAATCGAATGGATATATTTCGACGATAGGCTGCTTGACGGCAAGGTTGTCGATTAGTCCAGGCTGAATTCGGAAAAAAAGTACATAGTCAGGTGGTTTCTCTCACAAGGGGAAGCCTCCTGACTCTTTTTTTGTAAATATCTGCATGAAAAGAATCATTCAGTCAATCATCAAGACCTTTTTCACCCCTGAAATGATAGGGAAGTTGTCGGCGTGGCTCATCGCTCTCCTGCTTCGAAAAGCATCTAAGTCGGGCAAGTGGGATTCGATAAAGGACATCGTCCAGAAGCTCTCAGAAGCCCTAGAAATGTTCAATACGGTGTACGCGGACGACGAGATGACGAAGGACGAGGAAGAGGAAGTCGCCCAGCGCATTGAAAGCCTTCTGGGGGATTAGTCTATGTCCGACGTCGTTGAAGGCATAGTCGAGATTTTGCGCGCCTTGGTGCTTTGGCTTCTAGGCCGCAGGGAACGTCGTAAGGAACACGCGCAGGGCGTAGCCATGGCGGAGCAGAAGCTAGACGACGCCGTCGACAATGGAAACACCATAGGCGATATTTCAGAAGCCATAGAAGACCTGCGAAAAGCTCATTTGTCGAAATAAAATACTTAATTATATGTGATTCCCGGGGTTTTTCAAGGGATAAATGTAAATATATCTGTGAAAGGAATCACATATTATGACAACTGAACTAAATAACTACACATATAATACGAATAGAAATCACGACTGCCACATTGAAAAGATATGCGCCTCGTTCGCGGACAAGCACTATCTGAACAAATGGTGCGCTGCAAACCCCATGCTAAGTTATGAGCGTGTTAGCGATATAGACAGCCAGTTCAAAGGCGAAGACCTCCTGATAAAGAAAGACGGCAGAGTAATCGCCTATGTCGATGAGAAGACGAAGACATACAAATGCCTGAACGAAGTCATTGGCTGGCCTTCTTTTGAACTGACTTCCATGTCCAGGAATTTGAACACGCGTTTCGTCGGATGGTTCGCAAACTCGCAGAATGTCACTACTCACTACGCCTTCATCAGCATAGCCAGTTCTAAGAGCGTTGAACCAGGGCGGGAATGGGAGCTAGACGAGGCAGACATATCGCGGATGGTTTACGCCTTTATAAACGTCAAGAAGCTCAAATACTGGGTGCAGAAAGAGACTGGCAAGACGATAGACGAACTTGTCGAAGACGCGGACGACCTAGTTGCAGAGTATGAAGAGAATCCCTGTCCTGAAGCTCAACGGAAGTACTACAACAAATACATCCATCTGACATATTCTCCAAAGAAGCGGGAAAAGCCGGTCAACCTAGTCGTTCGAAGAGACAAACTGAGGACTCACGGCATAATAACGGAGATATATATAGATAGAGACAGTTTCAAACATTATGACGCACCGCTTGTCGCCATAAATCCCGAAAAGCTCTACAAACAGGAAGACTAAAAGAAAGGACAGAATGAAATGTGGACTTGCATCACGATTTTAGGAATTTGCGTTTTGGCGGCCGCTACAGACTGCGTCCGCGAATACATAAACAACAAAAGAAAGAAGAACTAAACTATGAACTCAATCGATAAAGAACTATTAGAAAAGCTACAGGACGCCATAAAAGTCCTAGGCGAAGTTGAACACGCTCTTGAAGAGGCGTTGACACCTCCGAAACTCCGGCCCTGCCCGTTTTGCGGCAAACCAGTCATTTATCATACGACAGTCTATCAGAAGCTAGACCAGCGCGGTTTCCCATGCGACTCAACTAGATATTATTGGGTCAAATGCTACGACCACGACTGCAATGTCAATCCAGAGACAAAATGGCGTCTGACGAAAGAAGAGGCCGCTGAAGACTGGAACAACCGCTGTGAGGAAATATCTAATGGACAAGTTAAGTAATAAAGAAGAAATCGAAAGGGAAGACACAGGAACAAAAGAAACGGGGGCCGAAGAGGCCCCCGGCATTCCTGTCAAAAGAAAGCGCGGACGCCCTCGCCTTTTGAACGGCGAAGTCACGGTTAAAGACGTCATCGACGCAATCAATTCTACAGGGGGCCGAATCTATGAGTCTTGCGCCGTCTGCTCTATGTCGGTGTCGGAATTCTACAAACGTTTTAGGTATAACAAAAAGGTTGAAGACGCTCTTGTAAAGGCCCGCCAAATGGGCTTTGAACTAGTCACGGACACGCTGTTGGACAAGGCCATGAAGGGCGACATGAGGGCCATACAGACGTACTTGCGGTTCAACCCGATAGCCAAGATGAACGACTGGACGGACCATCAGACTTTGACTATTAAAGAAGAAAAGCCTTTGACAGACGAAGAAAAACAGAATTTGACAAAGGAACTGTTCGGGTAGAGATGGCCTATATAGCAACAAGTCAGGCGAAACGGTTGATTACCTCAATTCTCCAGCCATGGCAATTGAGGTATTTCAACGCATTCCAATGCCACTCGCGGATGATTTCCATTTGTTCAAGGCAGATTGGAAAGTCATTCATTTCCGCTTGGTGCTGTGTTTATGACTGCATTGTGAACGGCGCGACTTGGACATTGGTTTCTACCGGGCAAAGAGCCGCCGACGAACTGCTGAACAAGTGTCTTATGATTGCGAAATACTTCGAAGGGATGCTAAGGGGAACGCGGCTGCATTTCACGTTCGCTAACAACGCGACCAAGATACGGTTCTCAACCGGCGGAATAATAAACTCCCTTCCGAACAACCCGGACGGTCTTCGTGGTTTCTCCAGTTCGTTGTTATTGGATGAAATGGCGTTTATAGCCAACGCCGATGAAGTCTGGAAAGCCTGCATTCCGTTCCTTACGTCGCCCCACGGCGCGGAGAAGAAGCTACAGATAATATCTACGCCGGCGGGGCAGTCGGGACGATTCTACGACCTCTGGACGCATTCTAAAGACTACTACAAGACGAAGGTCACTCTTCTGGACGCGGTGAACGAAGGTCTCAATGTCGATGTCGATGAAATCCGCAAGACTGTCATGGACGATTCAGTATTTCAGCAGGAGTACATGTGCGAATTTCTAGACGCCGAATCCGCTTTGTTCCCGTATGAAGTCCTCCGCGCCAGCACATACGACCCCCTGACTGCTGAAATGAAAATCTCCAAGTGCTACCTTGGAATAGACATAGGCAGAACGCACGACAAGACATCTATCGCGATTCTGGTTGAGTGCGGCGGGGTTTTCTATGTGACCCGTGTAGAATCCCTGTCGAATAAAGAGTTTTCGTTTCAAGAGGAATACATAGGAAATCTGATAAAGACGCTCAACCCCGTGAAAGTCTGTGTTGACGCAACTGGCATAGGGGCGCAGTTGGCGGAGAATCTTCACAAGAGGTTCGGACAAGTCAAAGAGATTCATTTCAGCAACGAAACGAAAAACGAAATGTTCACCCTTACGAGGTCTAAGATTGGCAATAAGACTTTGTTCATCCCGAACGACAACGCGCTTATAGAAGACTTGCACAAGATACGGCGCATTGTAGGGCCTAGCGGGAGTCTTTCGTTTTCCGCTTCTAGGGATGACAAGGGACACGCAGACGACGCGACGGCGATAGCCCTTGCAGTATACGCGACGAAGAAAGTAGCGCCCGTGTTTATGCCTGTGTCTGGGTAAATTGAATGTCAGAATTATAAATATATATCATACGAAGAGGAAAAGATGGCGACGACGAATAAGTTCATACCGCTAAAACCACAGGAGCCTGAATATCCTAACACATGGAATCCGTTGAGGTTCCTGTCCGAGCAACAACTGGGGATGTTCATAGACAACGCCAGAAGCGGGCGTATTTCACAGCTGCAACTTCTATATAGTCTTGTAGAATCTCAAAACCTGACCCTTGCCATGTGCGTGCAGAGAAGGGAAAGCGCGCTGCCTGACTGGACAATCAAACAACGAGAGACGAAGCGATATCGTTCCTATGACCAGAAGCTGGCCCAGGAGCAGTCCGCTTTTTTATATGACCAGTTCGTGCGTTGCGAGGACAGCGGAACACTATTGCGGGCCCTCGACACGCTTCACAAGGCGGTCTTTAGGGGAATCGGCGTCGTTCTTCCGATATACGATGAATACGGCCTTCAGAAAATCATATCTCTAGACCCTTGGAATTTCGCCATAGACTACACGAGGCATAACGAACTTGGACAATATCCGTTGTATTGGAATCCGAGCGGGGCTGACATACTCGACTTCAAAAACACGCTTGAACTTATTCCCGAAGACGAGGTCGTAGCCAATTTCTCAAAGGCCCCGATAGACAACTTCGGTTTGCAAATCTACATCGCCCAGCAGATGGGTTTCGAATCATATTGCAAACTGATTGCCAGGCGCGGACTTCCAGCGACATACATAGTCGCGCCCGAAGATTTGCCGCAGGAGAACTTGCAGACATGGGCAGAGAAGGCTGTAGATTGCGCTAAGGGAGGTTCTGGCGCGTTTCCTTTTGGGACTAATGTAATAACGCAGGAAGTGAATCCGGGAGGCGCTACGAGCATCGAGGCCTTCTTGGACTACATGAACAAGCAAATCGTTCTTGCTTCGACCGGCGGAACACTTGCTTCTCTCGCGCAGGCCACCGGCCTTGGTTCCAATTTGGCCGACGTGCAGAACGACGTGTTCAAGACAATCGTGAAGCATGACGCGGCTAAGATTGGCGACTTGATAAACAGGGGGGTCGCGAAGAAACTTCTAGACAGACAGTTCCCCGGACAGCCACATCTAGCGTATTTCGACCTTGAAGACGAATCAAAGCAGAGTCCCGACAAATATCTCGACGACGCGGTGAAGGCTAAAAACGCCGGGGTGGCTATCGACGTCCAGCAACTTCAGGAACTGACCGGCTACAAGCTGACAGCCGTTGAAGAACCGCATGACACTTGGACGGTTCCCAGAATAAATTCGTCAGACGATAAAAACGCCGTAGAGGAATGGAAGAAGGACGAAGGAACCGCCATAGACGACCCTGAGAAGCCCTTAGACGACGCTTCTTCTATCGAGGTTGTAAATAATACCCCTGAACAGTCGGAAGCCTCTACGGACGATGTAAAGCACGCCGTATCTATCTTGAAGGCGTTTGACCATGTTCTAAATCCGATACGCGAATTGTTCATGAAGCTTTTCGACGCGAAGACACGGGACGAATCAAGACAGATAGCAGATGAAATAGATTCCAAGATAAAGGAAATCGAAGAATCCGACGACAATGAACTCATACAGGCAGTTCACGCAATGATGAAAGAAGAATTTACCAAAGAAGGAGAAAACAAATAACATGGAACTTAAAGAACCACTTTCTACCGGGCAGGAAATCGAAATCGAGATAATGCCGTGCGAAGGCCAGTACGCGGCCACTACGATTGACGGGAATGACTTCGTTGAAAAGTTCTCTGTTGAATCCGCGAACAAGATTGTAGACAACTGGAAAGCCGACGGTTCAAAACCAATCCTGTGCGACGTAGACCATTCTTCAGTCGATACGAACAAGACGCAGGCCGCTGGGTGGGTCACTAATTTATGGGTTGACGAATCTGCGAAACGGCTTATGGGGACTTTACAGGTTTCCGAATCAGGCGCGGAAGCTTTGAACGGCCTTGAATATCGTTACGTCTCGCCGGTGCTTTTGTTCACAGAAGACAATTTCCCATACTACCTCGACAGTATCGCCCTTACGAACACGCCGCGCCTTCAGGAACTTCGTCCAGTATACAACTCAAAGAACTTCACCGTAGAAAATGAAACGGAGGAAGAACTTGAAGAGAAGAATGTAAATATAAATGAACAAAAGGAATTCGAACTCATGAATGAACTAAAACAGATTTTGGGCCTCCCCGAAGAAGCGACAGAAGAAGACATTAGAAATTCAGTCGCCGAGCTTGTGGAGAAGGTCAAGTCCGTCGCCGAAGAAGAGGCGAAGGCTGAAGCAGAAAGACTTCAGGAAGAGGCCGAAGAGGCCGTCAACGAATGCGGAGAAATCGACGAAGACAAGAAAGAAGAAGTGGTCAACTGCTACAAGCAGAACCCCGCTCTCGTCAAATCCGTTCTAAACGCTTTCAAGAAACAGCCTGTCAAGATGGTCGTAAACGCGCAGGACGCGGTAAAGCCTGAACTGACTGACGCTGAAAAACTTAAAAGGGAATATGCGGCCCTGAAGGGTGGCAAGGACAAAGTGGATTTCCTAAAGGCACACCCAAGCATAACACTCTAAACAAGGTTTAAACATAAACAAACTTTAAGAAAGGAAATAAAACATTATGGCTACCCCTAACATTGACATTGCTGGCAACAGCGTTGTTTACTCCCTTGGCAGAGAGATTGCCAAACTGACTGACTTCGCGCACGACTTCGCGCCCGACTACAACGCCGTCGGCGGCGTTGTCAAGATGCCGATTCTTTCCGCGCAGGCCGGTATTTTCGACAAAGACAACAACAACTACGAGCAGAACAGCACCGTTGACACCGCTTCCATCACGCTCTCCGCGCAGTACGTCGCCGGTTTCAACGTCTCTCCGAAGCAGATGAGCGACGGCCTCGGCGCTTACTCCAACCTCTTTGAGCAGATGGGCGAAGACGCCGGACGCGCGATTGCCCGTTCCGTCGAAGCCGCTGTCGTCGGCCAGGTTCTTTCCAGCACCAACACCACCGCCACGCTCGCTCTTACAAAGGCCGGTTTCGCTGGCCTCTACAAGACCGCCATGGACGCCAACCTCGCTCCCAGCCACTGCGTTCTCGTTCTCAATCCCGCCGCGTACAGCAAGCTTCTTGAAGTCCTCGGCATGGACGTCGTGAACCTCCAGGGCGCTATCGAGACTGGCAAGATTGATAATTTCCTCGGCTTCCACCGCGTTCTCTGCTCTGGCGCCGTCGATGCCAACATCCTCGGTTTCATCGCCGAGCGCGGCGCTATCGGCGTTGCCGGCCGCAAGGTTCCGCTTCTCGAAGGCTATCCCGTCTACGAAGAATTCATCGACAAGGACACGGGCATTCCCGCCACCCTCGTTGGTTTCCTCAAGTACGCGACTGGCGACTACTTCATCACCGCCACCGCGCTCTTCGGCACCAACATCACAAACGCCGGCGCGATTGTTCCTCTGGTTTCTGCCTAGGATTGAATTAGCAAATAGACCTTGTTTTGGCCCTCTGCCCTGCAAAGGCAGGGGGCTTTTTTGATTAGGTCAATTATGTTGTTAACGCTGAATCAAAAAGTAAATAGCTAAAGGAGCTTCTAAATGAAGGTTTACAAATTCAAAAACAAGGGCATTGGAAAGCAGGTCGTCACAATTCCAACCGATTCGGAATACATGATTGGAATCGAGAAGTTGGACGGCGTTGAATCCGTGAAACTCTACGACGGCGAAACGGAACTTTCTGCTTCATTCACCTTGAACAACTATGTTTTGTTCCAGACTTTTTCAGGCGGGGAACCGGCGACGAAAGAATACAAGGCTGTTCTTTCCGGGGACACGACACAGGAATTTAGCATTGTCGCGAGGATAGTGAAGTCAAGCCAGTCTTTCATCGATTCCATATAACGGAGGTGTTGGCATGCTTTACACTATAGACAACCTAGACGCAGTAGGAAGCCATGTTATAACACTTCCAACAGATTCCATCGTCTATCTTGGAGTCAAGTCGGACTTGATGTTTCCGGCGTATTTCAACTATTTGTCTGCTGAACTTGATGAGAACTATGCTGAAAATGGAAGAGCTTTAGTTGGTTTCCAAGAAACCCCAAGACGGTACAACATTCCCCATTGGTACAAGGATTATGTCGTAGGTCATTTCTGGACAGGCAACGAACCATTTGTTGGAACAGTTTCACATGAGCTTTCTGGATATGTTCCAGTTTACGGCCCTGTTGAACGAGAAGTTGCAAGGAAAAGCGTGACAATATCTGGAGACAATGGAGAAGATTCCACAACATACCTCCTTGATATTTTCAGTTTTGGAAATATCCATGGGAGCTCTATTGTGGGAATAATGATAAGAAACGAAGATGAAGAACCCCTAGGATATTCAGCATATCCTTGTACTGGCACAGTGAAAGTTCGCGTTGGGTCTAGAATTAAAGATGTTACACTAAATACCCATTATGAACACTCAAAACTTGTGTTTAACGAGCAAGTCCTGTTCCCGTCTAGAATCTACTACACATATTACGATTATGGAGAAAAAGGAACATACTCTGCAACTTCCCTAGGAACAGTCACCATCCAAGACTTCCCGATTGCGGAATACAAGCCAGTTGCTCCAAAGAAAATAGACATAAATCTTAAAGTCGAAGAAAAATCATACGCTTACATTTACCACCCAGCAGTTAGTGGAGGAGAATAAAAACCATGTGGATAGAACTTACACCCCAACTTTTAAAGACGCATTTGGCCGCCGCTGAAATCGCGGCCTTGGCAAATGTCCAAGTTCCTTTTGACGTAGACAGGATTCTCGCTGACGAATGCAGAAACATAGCCAACGCATGGAGAAGCAAAATACGCCTTTTCCATTCCATTGACAAGAGAGACAACTACGTCCCCGAATCCCTGCTTGAATACATCCTCATTCATGTAAGGTATGCGGCCTATACAAGACTTCCTGCGATGGGCGAACTTCTAGACGACCTTAGACGCGCGGAGTGGAGTAGGGCGAACGAGATTATGGACAACATACGCAAATGGTACATAGACCCCGTTGACCCCGAAGAAGAAGAGGTTTCGACATCTGGAAACCCCGTTGTGATTGTAAACAACGACTCTTGGAAATTCGACACTTATGGCAGATAGTAAAGAAAACAAAGAAGAACAAATCCTGATTGACAAAACCGTTTTTCCGACGGGTTTGAGGTCTGACGAAATACGTTTTTTCTGGAGCAAGGCGCTTAAGGAAAAAGCCCTGTTTTCAGCCCGTACTACTTCGAAGGAATATCTGGACAAGGTGAAGGAGCTTCTTGTCGATTATGAACGGGGTATCTCGCAGACTCCAGACGGCCAGCCCATCTCGCAGGGAATAGAGCGGGTTAGAACGATAATGGCGGAGAAGCTGAACGAACTTGGTTTAATTGAGCGGGATGAAAACGGAAACACGGTCGAAGGGAAGATGACGAATCTCGGTTCCACCATGCGTCTGAATCTCATCGTCAAGACAAACACGGCCCTTGCCCATTCCATGCAGCAGAAAATGGCGGCGCAAGACCCGTTGCAACAAATTCTCCGGCCTTATTTCGAACTGTACAGGGGAGAACGCCGCAAGACAGAACGAAACTGGTATGACAGATGGCTGACTGCGGCGAACAAGATTGGATGGGAAGGCGTCGTGAAGGGAACAACGAGAATGATAGCCAAGACGGATTCACCTATATGGAGCGAGCTTGGAAATATGTTCCCGGATTCCATCGGCGTAGATTCACCTCCGTTCTGCTGGGGTTCTGGAATGAGATGGAAAACTGTCACGGCTAAGGAAGTGAAGGAAATGGGATTGGAGGTCGGCTGACATGGGACTTGAAATAAAAGTGACATTGCCTGATTCTCTGAAAGGTTCCGGAAAGATAGCGGAGATTGAAAGGCTGAAGTCTGCAATACTCTATGAAGGCGGACAGGCCCTTAAGAAACTTCTTGAAGAATATATGTCACAGCTTGGTTCTTCAAGCAGGCACAGCCCCCCGCATTGGACGCCTGACGGAGTTCATGACCCGGCTGTCGAAGGAAATACGGTTTCGGTTCCCATTTCAATCCCCGGCATAACGCGCGCCCTGCACGACATAGTCATCAATCCAGTAGAGGCTAAAACACTCGCTATCCCCGTCAACGAAGCCGCCTATGGTATTTCCCCGAGAAGATATAACGTGAATCATCCAAAGGGCTCTAAGGGCGCTCTATTCATCCCCAAAGGCAAAGACTATCTGGCGAAAAACGAGGACGGGAACTTGGTCGTCATGTATCTGCTTAGAAACACGGTTCATCAAAGCCAGGACAGAAGTTTGCTGCCGACCGACGAAGCGATGAACGAAGCGTTTTCAACAGCCGTGCATGACGCGGTACAGACAATAATGGAAAAAACATAAAACATGAACACAATACATTCAATTTCGGAAATACAAGACGCCGTTAAAAAAGAGCTTGAACAAAACACCTATTTCGCGAAGCACAACGTTCCCATCCTAATTGAAAACGCGAAGGACATTGAATTTCAAATCAAAAACGCCATGTCTTCGCTTGGAATAACGGCAACGGTCGCGACTCCTTCTTTGACATACAGGGGCGATGTAGTGCCGAACGAAAACCCCTGCTGGGAAATAAACTCAATGAATGTCGTGGTAGTTGAAAACCCGACATTGAACAGGGGACGGGCTGACTATGCGACGGCTTTAGACACGGCGTTGCAAGTCGCTCTGACATTGAACAGGATTCCCACAGTCGGAATTTCAAACATAACGCAGACGACGCAGGGCGGGCTTGTCGTCGTGACTGTGAACTCGAGGACTAATTTGGATTTCGCCCTCGAAGAAACCGAAGAATGAACATTGTAAATAATAATACATTTTAGAAAGGTAACTTAAATATGGCATTCGAATTTAAACCCGGAAAGAACACTTTGACTGATGGTGTTGTGTACGGCGTAAATGACACTTTCGCCAAATACATCATTCAGAACGAGGATATCACGGACAATGTTGAGAACCTCGAAATACGCGACCAATGGGGCCGTATGATGTACAATGTGGCGTTTGACAAAAACTCCACCTTGACTCTTACTCTTATTGGAAGCGGAACAAAGCCATGCGAAGTTGGCAACGCAATTGCAATTGACGGCGGCGTTATTTCAATCAACGCGACACCGGCAGAAGGCAACTATGTCGTTCAGAGCGTCACGAGAACTTGCGTGTACAACGATACCGCGAAATGGCAGATAAACGCGACTGCATATCCGCACGCAACACCCGTTGACAAGACTGCCTCTCCCGCCAGCCCAATCGTTCCCTAATATATGTCCAGTCCAAAGTCCAGTATAGACGCCCTGTTTCCGAAGCCGATAGACTGCGGTTTCGATGTACGGGTTTACCCTCTAACGCTTGCGCACTATGCCCTGTTGGAGAAGATAAACAGCTATCTCGTCAGCGGGAACCATACGCCTGATTCGATAGAGGTGATAAAAACCCTGTACATCTGCACACATTCCGCGAGGGAGACAATGGAGAACTTTGAAAGTCTTGAATCCCTTGCGTTTGACTGGGCAGAAGGTTTACCGCCCGCTTTGAACACGCCCATCGTCGAAGCCATTAAGAAGCAGATTGACGCGATGGCGAAAGTTGTTCCAATAGTGGACGGGAACGACGGTAAAAAAAAACTAGCGGAAACGGATTCCTAGCCACTTTAACATATTTCGCAGTACATGACTTGGGGCTGGATTTCCATCAGGCGTTATATGTGGAACCGGCCTCAAGGCTTGTTCTTTTATTGAACCAGAACGGATTGGTAAATATGGGTGAGGACAGATGCATGACCCTCTCTGACATCGAAGCAATGGAGGAATTGAAACATGGCGGAAAATAAAGAACAATTGCGTATATCAGCTGAACTAGACACCTCCAAGCTAAAGCAACAGGCCCAGCAGGGACTTGGGCAGGTAGCCAACGAGGAAAAGAAAGTCGAGAACCAGGCCAAGCGCGCTTCAAAGGCCATAGAAGACATCGGAAACTCCGCGAATAAAGCCGCGCAACGGGGAACGCAAGCCCTGAAGCAGATGGGGAACGAGGCCGAGAATACGGCGAAGAAAGTTTCGTCAATAGATTCTGCTGTCAAGAACATCAAGTTCGGACAAGCTCTTGGTCTTGCGCAAAGATTTGCCGGTTCTGACATAGGTAAAAACGTTGGAAACTCCATTGGTGATTCTCTTGGAATGGACGCCTCTGCGAAAGGTCTTGCAGGAGGAGCAATTCAAGGCGGGTTGGCAGGGGGCGCGATGGGGATGCAAATGGCAGGGCCTATGGGCGCAGCCATTGGAAGTCTTGTAGGAGCAGGAGCTGGCCTTCTAAATGCGGCCAAGGAACAGGAAAAAGCCGCAGTTGCCCTGTTGAAGTCAGCGGACGAAAGACAAAAGGCAAATGCAGATAGAACGAAGATGTTGGATGAGGCCGAACGAAAAGAGAAGGAAAAGACGCAGTTCGACAACCAGTTTAAGAAGCTGGTTGAAGCTGGAGATTTCGCCGGGGCGCAGAAACTAATAGATAATGCAAAGGAAGAAGCGGATGCGGCCTTCCAACTTGGGGACAGGGGAATTCACAACAAGAACATTCAAATGGATGCTGTTCCTCTTGCAAACCGTGGAGCAAAATATAAGAGCTATGATGACTTCTTAAGCATGAGGCAGAACGCCAGAGGTGATTTGGCAAGTCTTTCACAATATCAAAATCTGTTGAACAAGGCACAGGAACCTAAAGAAACTAATCCAGAGAAAGTCAAGGAATCCAAACCAGAAAAAGTACAAGAGGAAGTCTGGAACATGGCATGGAAGCCAAAAGCAGGAAACGACCATTCGCTTACAGACTCCCTTGCAAGAGTCGGCGGCGGCGCGGGATATGGTTATGTAAACATCCAAACGAAAATGTCCAACGGCATTCAAAGCATGGACAAGACAATGAAGGAAATTTTAACAGTAATCAAAGGCAATTCTTCAGGCGAAGAAACGGAGGCAACTTTCTAAAATGGCAGACATAAATGCAACTGTAAAACAACTACGCGAGAGAACAGAGTATTTCAACACATACTCCCTGACAACAGCGGAGTTCATCGGCCTTTCGTCAGAAATACCGACATTGGCTAAAAACAATAAAAAGGGCTCTGATTACCGCTACGAATCTACTGCTGGGCTTTCTGGCGTAGTGCAAAGCTCCGTGACTGAAAAGCTTGAAGCGGACAGGATGAAATGGACGGTGCAATACAAAACCAATCTTTCGTCCGGGGGTAGTAGCACTGACCCTTATACTTCCAGAACATGGTCGATGAATATGTCGCAGATGGAATATCCAATCGAACGGTTCCTTCTTTCATCCGACGCGTTTCTTCTACAAAAATGGAGAAACACGGACGATGACCATAAATCAAGATACCAGTATTTCGAAGCAATGTCGCAAGGCGCGGGGCCTCAATACGGGGATTTGACTGGAAGGGCCCTGTCCGCCGCTAACAAGGTTATGAAGGGCTTGGAAGGCGTGATGAGGTTTTACCCGCAGGCGACGAGAACTTCAATATATTCGACAAAACACGAATTTGCAACACGGAAAAATAAGTTGAACCACATCGACACCGAGCCGGGCGACGAATTTGGAAACACATTTGGAGGACTAAGCGTTCAATGGCTTAAGTCCGGCTTCGACTGGACGGAAAACAGCGACACGACATGGACTTTAACTGAGTCATGGCAAGCCGCCGAAAAATGGGACCCTGACCTATACGGCCCCAACGCTTGGAAATTCGACGGACAATAAAGGACTATGAACGACTATGGCATACATCAAAACACCATCTAAAAACGAAAGCATTCTTCAATGGGCGAGGGAGATAACGAAAGAAGTAAACTCCCTTCAACCAAGCCCCGGCGAAGGAATAAACCTGACGAAGACAGGGGCGGGAACAACCTATTCGATAAACAAATACGGAGTTCCCCACGCTGATTCAATGCCGTACATCATCGGAGGCGAAGTCGGGGACAATGTTCTTTCCGGCCTTTCCAATCAAGTTTCAGGCGTGTATGCCACTACATATTCGATTGAAACCGGGCCGCAAAACTCATTCTCGCTGTTTGAGTTCAACAAGAACGACAACCTCATGGAATACTCTTTATCGGCTTTGGACATGGTTGACTTCGTCGTCAGGGACAGAACCCCGGAAGGGAGAATTCTTTCTGGCAACACGCTTAGATATTCCAATTTCGCGAACCTCTTCACAGGCGTCGTCCCCGTCGAAGTCATATCATGGAGGTACGCAGACCAGCCTTTTTCCGGAGTAAGGTTTAGAACGTTGTCTAGCATTACGGGGGAAGCGGGGGCTTATCTGTATTTCCCGCAAGTCTCGCAGTCAATGACGATTCCCAAGGGGGCCGCTGTTCTGGCGCATAAGATGTCTACGATGGTAGTCGGTTCGTCCAACGACAATATATAAAGGCGGAGGCGCAAATGTCTTATACATACATTCAGGCCAAAATAAACGACCTCTCATATAAGAACGACTATCTGCAGCCCTATGGATATTTCATCGGCGAAAGAACCGATTCCAAATACTTGATTATTCCGGGGCTGACGCCTGTTGACGAATATGAAACTGAATTGACATGGTATCTGGTCGAGAAGACAAACGCGTTTCCATATTTCGAACTTTCAGGAGGGCAGGGCGATACGCTTCACAGACTGGAATGGGACTACAACGGACAGCCTGCTTATGGCGGCCAAGACTACTTGCTGTATTCGTCCATTTACGCCGGGGAATATATCGTAACCACGTTCTACCACGAGCACGAACCCGTTTTTTCAATAGACCTTTTGTCAGGAGGATTGTCAGGCGACTACTACTATAGAACTGGCGTGACAAGCGTCGGCTATTACATGGAAGCCGACCAATACGACCTCCGCGACGCGCCCACCCCGATAGAATGTCAAATCAGCGGGGCGGTTCCCAGCGACGTTCCGCAAAAGCTGATATTGAAGGCGAAATGGAACCGTTGGAAATACGCCGGAGAACAGGGCGACGACGCTCCCGCTGGAAAGTTTGTAAATGAAGACACGGGCGCGGAGCTTTATGTCGGGATGCGCTCTTACCAATGTCAAGAAGACAACACTATATGGGTCGGATACGGCCTTTCAAGCAAGAACGCGTATTGGCAGGAGGAAAAAGGTCTAAGCTTCAAACTACGGCATCTGTCGGCGTTTGGCGACTGGGGCGAAGGATGGTACGCGGGAAACCTTTCAGGAGAGGCGTGGGTGTATCCTAACGGGCTTTCGGTCATCGACGCGGGAAGTTTCACAGTTCAGAACTACCAGTATAATTCGGAAAAAGAAAAACTGATTCACATTCCCGCCAACGACCTTCATTTCCTTAAGGGGCCGTGGAGACTTGGAACGACCATCGGGAACATCTACATGGGAGAAGTTTCGCTATGGAGATAACCACAAGAATTGGAGGCTTGGAAGACATCTCCTGCTTGAACTATTTCATCAAAGCCATAAACGAAAGAATTGAAGTTGCATGCTGGCATCAGAATGCTTCCCGGTATGACTTCTACAATAATTTCACGGGAGTGCTTCCATACAAAAGGCAGTACACACGGGCCAAGAATGTAAACAACATTGCGCGGGCCGTTGAAATGCTCATCGACTACTACGCCGACATGGAAGCCGACTATATTTCAGGCTCATACGCGAACTTCCCGAAATCGCTAAGGGAGAAATATCTTAACGAGCCGGAAAAACAGATTGGAAACTACATTCTCGCTCAAAACGAGACATTTTCGCCGGAGTCGATGACGAAGTACCAGAATCTTCTTTCATGCTGCGCGTACTGGCTTGGAAACATGAACCATATCCCGACGAACAAAGTAGGATGCACGCAGTTCTGGCCTAGGCTTTCAAACTGGATTGACTGGCAGGACAGCGAACCTTTTACGAGAATGCACACGGTCGTCGAAGGAAACTATCCGAACACGGCGTTGAAGCTGTACTATAGGACTGAAAAAGACTGGTCATATTGGGCTGAATGGAACGAGCATCCCGCCGGAGAGCGCTACAACGGCTTAAGATATTTGTCCGGCTATACGGGGATGTACGTTGACAACCGCGTCGGCTACGCGGCGCGTTGCGCCACTTATCTGACGTTGCCGTTCATAGGCGACTGGTATAAAGGGCGGATATCGTATGGCACCCCGCCTCCGTTGACCGACCATTATGTATGCCAGGCGCCGAAATGGAGAAACGTGGCTTTTGAATGCCAGATGCCCTACAACCTCTACAGGAATGAAGACTGGGAACATTATTCCGCCGGGCTGATTGACTACGAGAGCGCCAAATACGGCATTTTCGGACATGGCGGAGCCGCTTTTGAAAGACAGCTGGAATCAATAGGCCATGGGACTGAATACCATACGAACGGGGACTATAAGGGATTCGCATATAAAAGAGACTTTTGGGATTTTAGAACCAACTGGGATTTAAACGGGCACCGCGACTATGTTGTAAACGAAACGGAATGGCTTTCGTCGTGGGAGGGGTATGACGGCCCGCGTCAGACAATGGCCACTTCTTATCTTTATGTCACGGCGAAGCTATGGAATGGATTTGGCTATTGGGAGTGGTATCATACGCCAAAATACACAATGGTTCCGGCAAACACGAAAATGCTTGTGACGCCTAAATGGAGCCAGCTTCCCGACGAGCCGATGACTCCCGATTGGTCTCAGTTCGACCATTTCTCAAAATGGAAATATGACGGCCGTATAGACCAGAACATAGAATACAACTACGTCTACGAAGTCCACGCCGTCCCGATTTTGGATTTCACAGATTCGTTTACGCAGATAAGACTTGCCAGAAACGACTATTCTGGTAACGCCTGACTAATGTAAATATCTTTTAAGGAAAAAACGACATGACAGATTCGATGATTCAATATAAAACAGTTTTTGAAAGCACCCAGAACCTTCCGAAAAACATTGTTCTGGGACACGGTGAAAACGCTGACTTAGTTGCGGCTTTTACGGACAACGGGGTCGGGGTTGCTCTGTCAGGCTTCACGGCGCGGGCGATATACCAGCCGAAGTCGAAGTGGGGGACGGACGAATGGTTTGAATGCCCCTGCGACATCTCTGGCGACACGGCGGTAGCCCATTGGGGAAATACCTATGACAACGGAGAGAACGCCGTCAGGATGTTTCTACAGCTTTCTAAAGGCGGAACGGTCGCATATCCCGCCATATACCACATACGGCTTTTTGAGACTCCCGGTTTCGCCCCGTCTGCTATTGAGCCGATTCCAGAGACAATAGACTTTTCAGAATACATTCTTCTCAACGCGCCATGGGCCTTGTTAAGCGACTTCAACGCTTTGTCAACTGAAGTTCAAACTGTGGTCGATAGTATCCCATATTCCTACAGAACCATAGTCGCAACTTCAGAACTCACGGTAAATGCCTCGAACAGGGAAGTTGTCGGTATTGTATGCGATGAAGGGACGACTCCGAACATTCAGATAAACCCTCCAGCGCCGGTTGAAGGACAAGTCATAGATTTCATAATCGACATAACCAACAGAACAAGCGCCGATGTTCGTACGCTTATCAACTTCGGCACTACATGGAATCCGGTTCTAGAAGAAGGCGAATTTCTCACGTCGTTTTCATATATCGCCGCAGGAAAGACCGAGAGGCTGGTTTTCAAGCAACTTGGTTTTTCTAAAAGCACCGGGCGGCCGCAACTATATTTGTCGAGGAAGTATCTGACGGCCAATTAAATGTAAATATATCGGAAAGAGAAAGAGAGAGAAAGATTTAGCTTATGAAACTATATAAATTCGACTATAGAGGAACCATTGGAAACAACGTCATCACGGTTCCTACAGACTCGCAGTTTCTTATCGGCATCAGCAACGGAGACGCGACTGCTGAAATAAAGCTCTTTGACGGTGAAATTGAAATCGAGCCAATGGAAGACAAGATTGGCGCATACACCTGCTTTAGATTCGAAACTGACGGAACTCCCAAGTTCATGCACTACAAGGCCGTTATCTCCGAAACTGGCTACGAGGTGAAAATTGACATTCTCGTCATATCCCAGAAGATGACGGTCGCGTACAGGGACTTGGAAGGCGGCGGCGGTGGAAGCGACATCGAGGTAGTCACAACTATCGATTCAGAATCCACGGACGAGCAGGTTCCGTCTGCGAAGTGCGTTTATGACATTGTTGGCGACGTTGAAACTCTAATCAACAACATCTAAGAAAAAGGAGAGAGTAAAACACCATGAGCATCGCAACAGCCATAACCAATTTGCAAGGCAAGATAGCCAACGCATACACGGCCATTGAAAACAAGGGTGGGACATTGCCGGCCACGCAGAACGCCGAGAACCTAAGCGCGACCATTGACGGGATTCCAGCCGGGGCTAAGTTTGGCGCTACTATAGATGACGTGTTCCAGACAGTAACTGAAAACGACGAGACCACTTTGAATATGTTTGGTGGAGTCACGGACGTGACTTTCACTGGAGTGACAAAAATTCCTGAATATGGAATGGCTTCCAAATTCCAAAACACTCAATTGTCAAGCGTTTCATTTCCAGCACTAAAAAGAGCTGAGAACTATGCCTTCGAAAACGCTTTCAAAGGTTGTGCTTCATTGACTATCGCTTCGTTCCCGCAATTGAGTACTGGCGGCACAAGTGGTTTTCAAAGCGCTTTCGAGGATTGCGCTAATTTGACAAATGTTTCATTTCCTAATATAGTGGCGCCCAATGGTGGTATATTTGTTTCCGCTTTCAAAAACTGCTCTTCATTAATTAGTATTTCATTCCCAGAAGCAATTACGATTGGCGTCAACGCTTTTAAGGATGCCTTTCACGGATGCACAAATCTGACAACGGTTTCGTTCCCGAAAGTAGCAACGATAACTGGCGCCAGCGCATTTAGCACGGCTTTCGGCGCTGGAAGTAGCCTTTACCCCTCAGCTGGTGTAACTTACTTGTCATTCCCGGCATTGACTTCAATTGTTGCTAATTCAAGCAATGCCGGGAATGCTACTTTTTACAATAACAAACCGATTACTAGGATAGACTTACCCGCTTTAACTGAAATGAAGAGAACTGCAACTGCCACCACAGATAACTTGACCTACATCTTCAGCAACTGCACAAACCTTGCGGAACTTCACTTCGGCGCAGACAATCAAACAGTCATTGAAGCTTCAGATGGTTATGCTTCCAAGTGGGGCGCGCCATCAACTTGCCAAATCTACTTCGACCTTTAACCGCGAAGAACGGACAACGGAGGGAGGGCTGGAAAATGATAACCGAGCTTGACGAGGTTAAATGTAAAAACGCCTTCGACATGATAGACGCCTCCTCGCTGGAACCCCGTACAAAGGCAGACCTGCGGGAGAGCGTCGAAGAGGCGAAATTGAACCTCAACGGCAGGACGCTTGAAGAAAGATGCGCGTCTATCGCGAGAAACCAGTTTGACACGACGCGTTTTCTCACCGACATCATCATTCAGTTCAAGAATGTCGCTGATGAAGTAAAGAACACCCAACCTAAAAGAACATGGAAGGACGTAGTTGCGGAATGCAAATGGCCGGTATGCGTTTTAGGCGGTATCGCGCTTGTGTGCTCCATCTTCAACACGGAAATCGTCGGCCTGCTCACGGCGATAGTCAAACTCTTCTAGGTTTTGGTATTGATTTTGGTATTTATTCAGCATCGACCCGTATTGGCGGAATTCCACATACGGGTTCTTCTTTTATGGAGTTGGCGTTTCATAATTATTTCGTTTTAAACAAGTTAAGATTATTTGACAACAGGCGTCGAAACGCGGAGGACTGTTTCTCCGCTTTGTTTTTATTTCCACATTGTCAATATCATATTTTCAATAACTAATTCCAAACCAACATTTTTGTAAAAAGTTCTTGGTATCATTCCAAATTTATTGTACATACAAACTGCATCCGGTGTATAATAGATTCCATAGGCCGGGGAAGCGATTCACGCATAAAGCGCTTGAAAATCCGGCCAGTCGGAAAGAACTTAAGAACCATGAAGCGTAGAGCCAAGGGCACCGGAACCATCGTCAAAATAGGCGATGTCTACTACGGGCGCATAAACGTCAAAGGCAAGGTCAAGAAGGTCAGGCTTTCAAGGAACCAGCGCGAGGCCGCTTCAATTTGGAACGACTGGCTGAAAGAAAACATAAACACCTTCAAGACGGAATCCACGAAACACCCGATAGACGAAATGTGGCCGTCGCTGAACGAACGGTATCTTGAACTTGGAAGAAGCAAGGCGAACATCGACACCGACAAGACAAGATATCTCAACTTGGTGTCATTCTTCAAAAAGCACGGCAGAGAAAACGTAGAGGACATAACGAAGTCGGACATCATCTTGTTCATGGAGGAATTCTGCGAAGGACTTACAGACAGGACGAAACGATGCTACAAGTACATCGTCCGCGAAATGCTCAAAGCTGCCAACCCCGACGGCAAAGACTTGACGGCGGATTTGAAGATTCGCAGGACTCCGACTTTGGCGAGGGAGCCGTTCACAAACGATGAATTGAAGACGATACTTGAATCCGCCGAAAAACTAGGGCATGACTGGAAGGTTCTCATTGAAGTCGGCTTGTACACAGGACTTCGTTTGAAAGACTGCGTGTTTCTGAATTCCGAATCCGTGAAAGAAGACGTCATCGAGACAACTCCGTTCAAGACGAAAGGACGGCATGGGACAATCGTGCGAATCCCGTTGCACCCGGTCTTGAAGTCGGAACTTGAATCGATGAAGACAGAAAGCGGAGGAGGATTCTACTTCCCAGACATCATAACCCTGTACAAAGACAACCCGAGCAAAACAGAGACTAGGCTTAGGAGTATCTTCAAGACGACGGGGGCTGACTTGAAGAAGACAGTCGAAGGCAGAAAGAGAAAAGTCCCCGTCAAAGGCTTCCACGCTCTAAGGGCCACGTTCATTACAAGGCTTGCAGAACGCGGCGTATCGCTTCCGATAATGGAATCGCTGGCCGGACATATAAACCCGCAGCAGACGATGCACTACACGCATCCAGACGAAGATGTGAAGAAGATTGCGGTATCGGTTCTTCCGGATTTCCAGAACGCCAGCGAAGAAGACAAAGCGGTGTTCGTCCATCCCGAAGTCCAGAAAGTGATAGACGTATGCAAGAAGCAGATTGAAGAGACCATCGAGAAAATCATGGGCAAGAAGGTAGAAGTGCGGATTTCGGGGAAGGAGATTGTCGGGGGGAGCAAGTGGTTCTTCGACGAGCTATGACAATAAATGTTCGCGACAAAGGGCTTATGCCGTAAAATCCTAAGCCCTAGAATTTTCCGAGAAAAAACGGTTTACATTCTCGGGAAAACGAAATAAAATGGTTATCGTAGCTGTTTAAACGTTAGTTCGGAGAATATGAAGATTCTCCGGCGTTTAGACATCCTGCGAGGCACTACAACCGATGATGAAGATAACGGAAGTAACCGACAAGGGCGGTTTGGACGCCCTTTACAACGATTCAGCCCTGACATTCGAGGGCATAACACGGGCGAGCATACCCGATGTTCTAGACTGGGTGAAACTGTACACGGAGTTCAAGACAGAAGAAGAAAACGTGTATGTCGTTTCAGGAGAGACGATGAACAACTTCTACGGCCTTACCGGAATAAACAAATATGTGCCGCACTTGAACATCGTGTGCGTGAAACTGTCGAACTTGAAGAACCCGTTAAGCCTGGCGATTCCGAGATTCAGAGTTGGCGGACGTTGGTTCGACGACATCGTGGACAACAATGCCCGGCGTGAATGCAGAGAAGAAGAAGAAGAAGAAGAGGAGGAGGAATAGCCATGGAACGTTTCGTTGTTGAGAAGTACGGCGTTTACTTCGGCGTGTATGAACACAACGGGGACGAGAAGAAACTTGTCTGCGTCTGCATATACAAGAAAGGGGCCGTGGAGGTGACGAAACGGCTGAACGAACTTTTCTACTGCGTAAGATTGTAAATATATCCATTCTTTCAAGCCGAACCATATCGCCGTCGGTCGAATAGCCCTCTAGGTGGAGCGGCTGGCTGACGGCGATAAAATTTCCAAACGAACCTGCTCCGTGGGTTAAGTCTCGCGGGGCAGTTTTTTTTTCTTGTGAATTGTATATAATTAATGTTGCGGAAGTTGTCATAGTTTGTGTTTTTCATAGGTTCCGCGTCTCTCTCGTTCGTAGGTTTTTCTCTTACTCATTTCGCCTGCGAACGGGAGAGATTTTTTTTATGCCGTGATATCTGAGTTTTCAAAAGTCTCCGGTTTTTGAAAAAAGTTGAAAAATGAAAAATTGAGAAACCATGATTTTGGTGAACATAGCTATATTGGCCAAAAATGAAGAAATTGAAAAACCGTGATTTTGGGGCCGCAAAAACTATCAAAAAACGAGTGAAAACCGTCAATTTTTCCTTACCTTTGAACGTGAAAACGAGACATTTCCGTCAATTTCAAAAAAGCGGCTATTTTGAAAAACTGCACAAAAAAATACTTTGGGAATGTCAAAAGGAATACCTTGGGCCCGTCAAAAGGAATACCTCCCTTTTACTGGATTATTTCATGATTAGAACTGTATCTGCGCCTTGCGGCGCGTACCGTTGGAGAATCAAATTGGAGAACATTCTTTTGAGACTACTTTAAAGATTGAAATCCACACGGTACGGTTCCTTCGGAACTACCGTGAATGAATCCCCACGGTACCATCCCGAAGGGATTCCGGGCGCGAGCGCCCTCCACCCTTCGAATGTTCTTCTGTCACGGTACTTTTGGCCGAAGGCTCGGCGTCCCGCCTCGCGACGGCCAGATGTTCGGGATTGCGGCCGGGGTTGCGGCCGGACGCCCGTTAGGCGCGTTCTGGCGCGTTCTGGCGAGGTTTTGCCGATTCCATTGCGGGTTTATATTGCGAGGCCGTTCAAACACATCTAGAAGCGATTTTGGCGGCCCTGTGTTTTTGTTCACGAAGCCCATATAATAAAAAATGTGGCTAACGCGAAAAAAAAATTACTTGAAGCCGTGATTTTGCCCAAAAAATGAAAAGCTAATTTGTAAATATAAATGACTTCTGCGAAAGGTTCGAAACTTTCCTGAAGGTGACGAACGGGGTTTGCTGATTTCTCCCC